>ERZ780167.171-NODE-171-length-69769-cov-7.356012_pt1 | contig 69769 bp, 43 predicted proteins | sample MGYA00510982_ERZ780167 | MGnify/ENA primary metagenome ERZ780167 (study PRJEB29588, sample SAMEA2146107) | human gut metagenome | biome: human gut; feature: human-associated habitat; material: faeces | place: Denmark | collected 2008/2010 ... | reverse complement strand
AAATTCTATCTTCCATATTTTTTATTTATTACAATATACTATAGGGAAAATAATACCTATACTAATTACCTACTATAATAATTTTATAGTAAGCAAATAAGAAATATAAGATAGTAGGTGATTAGTATAGGGTGAAATTTCCCTATTGCAGTATAAAGATAAGAAAAAAATCTGGATTAGCCAAATCTGAAACACATTATTATGCTGATTACCAGGGTTGTGCATGTTAAGTATTGTTAACATACTACAGGGGATATAGTTTTTGAAGGGATATTACATTAAGCTTATTGATTATTTGTCATATCAGAAATTTTCCCTTACAGAGAAGCCACAGATTCTTCCTCTCCTTCTGATTTGTTCTTTGATTTTCTTTTGCTTGTACTTGAAACCTGTGAATCAGTTATTATAAACAACTTCAATAAGTTATCTTCGCCTTTATCTATCCTTTCTTTGTGCCCTTGAAAATATTCATCTGACTGTATGATATATTCTTTTTTAGGACGCTTTGTATTGAAAAAACATTTGAACAAGGCTACTGCTTTTCTTTCATTTTCTGACCAGTCTTTATGCAGATGATATTGTATAATAGAATTCATTTTTTCTCTGATTTCTGCATTGGTGTATTTTCCACCAACCTTAAAAGCCTTGTTCATTGATAATTTTAAGGGATGCTCATCATCAAGTGCCCAGTATATTATTTTGTTATTAAGGGTCTTAAAGCCTATTTTATTACCATGTTTGATGCCTTTCATTTCTGTTATAAGTTCCTCTGTGTCAATATAAGGATATAGCTTAGCCGCTTCTTGATAAACTTTTCTACTCAGGCTATTGCCTCTTTTACTCTTATTTACCAGATGCTCCAATTTGAGTTTGCCGTCTAAATGAAGTTTCAATATTTCATCCAATATAGCAATCCTTTTTTCTTCTTTCTTCCTATTCTGTTTATCTTTTTCTTCTTTTTCTATATCTTGCTGTTCCTGTGAAGCCTCTTGTCCATTAGGTAAACAAAACGATGTACTATATAATTCATTAAGAACCTTCCTTAAAGCAAAATCATTTTTATAATACATCTGATAGAGATTTGTCCTCAACACCAAACTGTCTATGTTCATATAAGCTACTGCCCAATTCTCCCAGACATTTTTCCTGACTAACCTGACATTGGGCAACCTGCCTCTTATTCTGCCTGTGGCTTTGTCTTTTAAGGTAGTGCTTACTATGGAAAACAGTCTTTTCAAACTATTGTCACCCTTACTTAATTCATCTGCTGTGTTCTGTAGTCTGACTATTTTCTCGGCTCTTTTTACAAGAGTATCAATTTCATCACTCCATTGTGAATAGCATTTAGCTGTATCATGGATGACTGTATCACTTAATATGTCTGATTTACACAAGTTAGAGGTATTGATTATGTCTTTCAATGATAATAAGGAACTTCCTCTACTTGTATCAGATACAGTAATTAGGTGACACTTTTCATTCACTTCTATATCTAATTGTCTTATGCCCAAGAATGTAATTCTCTTAGGTAATGTATCATATTTACTTGTTATTTGAATGTAGAAATCATCTGCTTCTTCCTTATTATATGAGTTGCCTAATATACAACACTCTTTCTGTATCTCCTTTTCCAGATTGAGAATGCTTAACTTTGCTTGTTGTATGGTGGTATAAACTATCAACACCTTGTCATTGGTAGGCAGCTTCTCTATAGAGTCCTTTAATACACCAATGATGTTGCTGCATGATATAACTTGAATATTTCTCTTGGGCAGGTTCTTCCACTTGATGATATGTACTTCTTCATTCTTCAGGACAGGATGAGTGAATGCCCTGTAGTCTGTGGTGTAGATACACCTCTTGTCTTTGGGAAACTTCAAGTAGAAATCCAGTACCTTGTCATTGTCAGCCTTATATGAACTTTCTGCCTGCAACTGTTCCATATTCTTGACCATGAAAAAGCATTCTTTCAAAGCATCTTCTTGACTATTTTTGTGAAATAGGAATTGTAATTTATCTATGTTCTTAGATGATACAATGAACTTGTGCCTTTGCAGCTCTTGCATATAGCCAGATATGCCCTTTTCTATTATATTATCACTGATATACAGGATGTTTGGATATTCTTTAGAACATCTATATGCTTCTTTTTCATCGGGAAATACAATAATAGAATCCCTGTTAGAGTGCATTTCCAAGTAAGTAGCACCTATATGTGGTACCTGACACTCTATAATACCACAAGGTGTTTCTTTCCATTTGTCAGATAGATAATTGATATTTTCATCACACTCTACAATTTCTATGGATTGGGATGTTACAATGTTGTTGACAGTTTTTTCTTTTCCTATAATTGGCAGAGTATTAGCTATTTCCTCCTTAGGAGGTGTTTTATCTGCTTCCTTAAGGGTTAAATCATCAATGCTGAATCCTTCAATTGAATCTATGCCACTCAGTTCTTCTGACATACTATTTGAAAATCCCAGCAACAGTTCTGCATTTGTTTTTAGCTTGCTATCACTCATTATAATAATATATTATAATATATACCTTAGTGCGTAAATATAGCAAAGAATCCCCATAACCACAAGAAGTGGTTACAGAGATTCTTATTAATTTCCACTTCTAGAGCCTAAAAAGCAGTTCTACTGCCAAACACAAACTCAATCACTTTTCTGTTGGCTTCATTCTCAATTCTAAAGTCCCTTTCAATATAAATATCAGTCACTTTCATGGCTTCATCTATGTGGTTAAGTGCTGAATGGACAGTATATTTGTCTATCCCTACTTTATTGATGGCTATGGTAGCCCAGCTATGCCTTGCAGCATAATACTCCAGATCATCTATTTTCAACAACTTACCAATTTCTTTCAGGCCTGCATTGATGGCCCTATTGAAATTGTTGGCTGTAGAATAATTATGGTAGAAGTTAAAAACTCTTCTGCCTGCAAAATCTCTATGTTTCTGAATCAGAGATATAACCATAGGAGGTATTACAACTTGCATTTTTGCTTTATCCAATCTTCTGTCCTTAGTTTTAGTCCTATAATAGGTGATAACCCCATCTTCCAATTCAGAGCAATTATACAAATCTGCAGAGTTCATGCCTATCAGGCAGAAAGATAAAATGAAGCAATCTTTTGCCAGATTATAGGGACATACCCTTTCCCTGCTATTAGTCTTGTTTAGGATATAAGGTAAATCCCATATTATCTTTATCACTTCTGGAAGAAGAGCCCTTTTTCTAGTAGCCTCTTGCTTTGGAAGTTCAAGACCCTCAAAAGGAGAATTAGGGATACGAATAATCCCTCTGTCATGATCATTATACCTCTTTTTTGCTTCATTAAATAAATGTCTTATGCTTCCCAAATAAAGCGACACAGACCTGTCAGATGGTATTCTTTTGCCTTTCTTTTCAAGTTCTGCAATTCTTATTGCTCTCCTCTCTAAGAGATATTTCATAAAATTCTGAATTAAATCTTTAGTAACTTGACTAGTAAGCAGACTGTCTCTACCTATATAAGCTATAAAAGAGTTGAGTGCCGTCTTATAGTTTTTCTTTCCTTTTATTTCAGTTTGAACTAACCATTCTTTACAGAACTGAATAAAGTCAATACTTCTATTCTTTTCTTGGATTTTTCTGATAAATTGCAGAATTTCTTCAATACCATAGTTAGAAGCGTCCAAAGGAAGAGAAGCACATATTTCTTGATATTGCCTTACTAAAGCATCTGCTTCTCTGATAAACAGAGGATTTTTTAACTTGAATGATTTAGTGAGGTCACAAGGTCTTACAAAGATATTGGTAGATAATCTTTTGACCTCTCTATTGTAGGTCATTCTTATCTTTACATTGTAAGTTCCATCTTTTTTTAGTTCATTTTTTCTAATTTCCGCCTTGAATGTCAGCATATTAGCTATATTATTTTACACCAACAATTAGCCAACAACTATAAATATATCGACTTTAAACTACCATTTCAAATCTGCTTTACCTATCACTACGAAAAAAGTCCTCATAAGTTATTCACTTACAAGGACTATTACAGTGACCCGGGTGGGACTCAAACCCACGACCTTCAGAACCGGAATCTGACGCTCTATTCACTAAGCTACCAGGCCTTAATTGCGAGGCAAAAGTATAAAAAATATCAGCATTCTCCTAATATATATCGGCTTTTTTCATGAGTTTTTAGATAATCCGTCCCTATCTCAAGGATATTAAAATGAAAGCTGATACTAAAACAAACAATCATATTGACATTTTATTTCATTTTTTGTTTTCAACAATCAATATTTTGCCTATATTTGCCGGACATATTAACAACCCCATAACAAAAACATAACCGCATGAGTTACCTGATAACCCCCAAAGACTATAAGCCCCTGCTGGACTTGAAGCAGACCGAGCTGGGCATCAAGCAGATCAAAGAGTTCTTCCAGATGAACCTATCGTCCGAACTCCGTCTGCGGCGTGTCACGGCTCCGCTGTTCGTACTGAAAGGCATGGGTATCAACGACGACCTGAACGGCGTGGAGCGACCCGTATCCTTCCCTATCAAGGACCTGGGCGACGCCCAGGCCGAAGTGGTGCACTCGCTGGCCAAGTGGAAACGACTGACGCTGGCCGAATACAACATCGAGCCCGGCTACGGCATCTATACGGACATGAACGCCATCCGTGCCGACGAAGAGCTAGGCAACCTGCATTCGCTCTACGTGGACCAGTCGGACTGGGAGCGCGTCATCACCGCCGCAGACCGCAACGTGGATTTCCTGAAGGAAATCGTGACCCGCATCTATGCCGCCATGGTACGCACGGAATACATGGTATATGAAATGTACCCTCAGATCAAACCCTGCCTGCCGGACAAGCTGCACTTCATCCACGCCGAAGAACTGCGCCAGCTTTATCCGCACCTCACTCCCAAAGAACGCGAGAATACCATCACCCAACGGTATGGCGCCGTGTTCATCGTAGGCATCGGATGCAAACTGGGCGACGGGAAGAAACACGACGGACGCGCCCCGGACTATGACGACTACACCACTCCGGGACTGAACGGCCTGCCGGGACTGAACGGCGACCTGCTCCTGTGGGACGAGCCCCTGCAGCGCAGCATCGAACTGTCGTCGATGGGTATCCGCGTGGACAAGGAAGCCCTGCTCAGACAACTGAAGCTGGAGGGAGAAGAAAAACGGCTGGAACTCTACTTCCACAAACGGCTGATGGACGACACCCTGCCCCTGTCCATCGGAGGCGGTATCGGGCAGTCGCGCCTCTGCATGTACTACCTCCGCAAGGCACACATCGGCGAGATACAGGCCAGCATCTGGCCCGAAAGCATGCGCGAGGAATGCCTCAAGCATAACATCCACCTCATCTGAACATTCGGCAAACGCAGATTTTTGCAAAATATAGGGGCACAAGTTTCCCTATGTGCAGAAATCTGCGTTATTTTGCAGGCTGAAGTCTAACCCATAATGCGCACAACGAAAACCATGAATGTTCAGATAGAAGAGAGCTGGAAGAAACGCTTGCAACCCGAATTCGACAAAGAATACTTCAAGACACTGACCGACTTCGTGCGGGATGAATATGCCAAAGGCCCCGTCTACCCGCCGGGCAGGCTGATATTCAATGCCTTCAACCTCTGCCCCTTCGACCGCGTAAAGGTGGTCATCATCGGGCAGGACCCGTACCATGGCCCGGGACAGGCTCACGGCCTCTGCTTCTCGGTGAACGACGGCGTAGCCTTTCCGCCTTCGCTGGTCAACATCTTCAAGGAAATCAAAAGCGACATCGGCACTGACATGCCCGCCAGCGGCAACTTGACCCGCTGGGCACAACAAGGCGTCCTCCTGCTGAACGCTACGCTGACCGTACGCGCCCATCAGGCCGGATCGCACCAGAATCACGGCTGGGAGACCTTTACCGACGCTGCCATCCGAGTGCTGGCCGAGGAGAAAGAACACCTGGTATTCATCCTCTGGGGAGCATACGCACAGCGTAAAGGCGCCTTCATCGACCGCAACCGCCATCTGGTACTGACTTCGGCCCATCCGTCTCCCCTCTCGGCCTACAACGGATTCTTCGGCAACAAGCACTTCAGCCGCACCAACGAATACCTCACCGCCCATGGGGAAACTCCCATCGCGTGGTAAAACCCTATTGACAAACGACATATGGAAAGCTACATCCTGCTCGAAAATCTCCGTTTCTATGCCTATCACGGGGTAGCCCCTCAGGAAACGACCATAGGCAATGAATACACCGTATCCCTACGGCTGAAGACCGACATCGCCCGTGCCATGGAGAGCGACGACGTGACAGACACCGTGAACTATGCGGAAATCTACCAGGCTGTAAAGGAGGAAATGGACATTCCGTCCAAACTGCTGGAACACGTGGCCGGCCGCATCATCCGCCGCCTGCTCGACAACTTCCCCACCATCGAACACATCGACCTGAAGCTCTCCAAGCGCAATCCGCCCATGGGTGCCGACATCGAAACGGCGGGGGTGGAGGTACACGAAGGGAGATGATGCCCCCCTGCATATACCTCCGCTTGCGCCTACAAAATACGGCTATCTGTGTTCTCCGCCCGGCACATCATTCAGATTCCTTCTTGTAGGCCTGATATCATTCTCACGAAGCCAACGGTCCATCAAACCGCGCAAATGCTCCAGCACCGTCTGATAGGCCTTTTCTACAGCCAGATTCCTCATTTCTCCTCTATCTTTCGACAGGTCGAACAACTGTTCCCGATTATTGCCCCTGTCATACAATACGTATTTATACTGGGAGGTACGCAACATCCATCCGCGTGAAGTTCCTCCATCAAACAAAGTTTCTGCTACGATATATTCCCGATGTGGCGCAGACTGGTCATCGAATTCAACAACCGGACGAAACGACTTGCCATCAGCCTGTTCCGGCAATTCAATCCCGGCCCAATCGCAAATGGAGGCAAAGAAATCAACTCCATTGCTTACCAGCTGTTTCGAAACCGTTCCTGCATGCTTTCTTCCCGGCAACGTTACAATCAAAGGGATATTGACAACCTCTTCATACAAGGCCGATTTTTGATTCCAATGATGCGCGCCGATACCATCGCCATGATCACTCGAAAAAATGACAACTGTATTCTTCCAAAGTCCGTTGTCATCAATCGCATCAACAATCTTGCCTATTTCCTTATCAATCTTTTCCACAAGGCGGTAATATACATACCTGTATCTTCTCCAGTCTTCAACGGTATAATCTATGGAAGGGTATACATTGAAATTACTTCGTTTCTCAAACTCTATGACTCCCGCATCGTATGGGTTTTTTGCAAAATTGACCGGCATACCCGGACAATCCCGAAGATCCGGCTCATCAATATTCCCATACGGCAGGTTCTGCTTACGGGCATATTCACAGATATTGTGCGGATTGTCAAACGAAGCCACCAAGAAAAAGGGCCTCTCATGCTTTTGTGACAAGAAGTCCGAACATGCTTCAGCCAAACCAACATCAGAATGACGATACAATTGTCTGAAACCATATAGTTCATCGGGAATATCCAGCAAAGGCAAATGCCATTTTCCACCATAAACACATTCATAACCAGCAGCGACAGCCAAAGTTCCTAAAGTCTGCCCTTTTATTGAGTCAGGCATTTCGGCCCCATTCCGAAGCATTCCGATCGTTCCAGGATAACATCCCGTAAACATGGCAGCTCTGGATGGACCACTCAGAGGGGCCGAGCAATAGGCATTTTCGAACCGTATTCCATTAGCCGCCAAACGGTCCATATTCGGTGTCCTTAGATCAAGATTCCCAGCACAGCTCATGGCCGAAGCCGTTTGCTGGTCTGTAAATATATAAATGATATTCGGCCGCACCTGAGCCCATGCATTCACAGGCAGCAGTGCCAACAAAGACATTGGATATATGATATTCTTCATCACGCACATCTATTAATCTGTTATACAATTCTTAAATCTCCAAATGAGGAAAAACATCAGACAAGACTTTTTTTACCCGTTTCCCTTCTACACAATCCACGATCCGAGTGGTCCCTTGGGCCTTACTCCGATTATACTGCAAAGATACACCTTTTCTTTCATTTGTAATTTTCAATCCAGGTATACCTTTCCCATCCACACTCCATTCTACCACCCAGTCACCTACCGTAAATACATTACCCTTACGCACGACATCCAGATCGGCCCGATCATTACCATGCACATCCAAAATATTCAAAAAACAAACCCTACGTGACGCCGGAGCCGTCGCGGTGAAATGGAAATGCTTTTCCAAGGCTTTTTTCTCACTTTTCTTCCAATCGACAGGAGGAACAAAAAAACTGTCCGTCTGGCAATATGTCAAACGTGCCGACGCAAACAAATGGGAAACCGAAACACCTCCCGAATTATTCCGCCCCACAATACGCAATCCGCCGGACGATTCATTAATCTCCATCGGTTGTTCCACCGTATGCAAGAGATAGTTCCATTCCACATTTTCCTTCGCATCCAACTCATCAAAAACGACAAACAGCCCCGTATCACCCAGCTGCACGACATGACGCCGGAAGAAATCAAGCTTATTTTTGTCCCAACCATTTTCCGGCGTATAGTTCGTGCCCGAAAGACGACCGCGTTCCAGCCACAAGGGAGAAATAACTTCACCATACGCATTGGATGCATCACCGACCACATACGACAATTCTGTCCCTTCATAATACCGGGGAATCCAACCATATCCTTCCGTACCGATACGCTGCCCCATACCGTTCACCAAAATTGAATTGTGGGCACGTGTATTCCGATAGGCATACATACAATGATCGTCTGTAAATCCTGTACGATGACCTGTGCTATAAAAAATAGCCTTCCCACCATAAAACGTATTGAAAGAATTCTGATTGGCTAAGGCATGTGAAGTAGACCCATAAGGACTGCTCCGAAACGAAAGCATTGCATTGCTTTCATAGTGCCCCAAATCCGTATTCATCAGAGCAAGCCCCGATTCGCTAAACACCTTACAGGAGGGCAATTCAGACAAATGATGGACATACGGAGGCCTTTCCTTGTCCGTTGTGCAACGATACCAGGCCAAATCAGCAGGCTTCTTTTCGAAAGGCCTCAAAAAGATTTCCGGATCTTTTTGCAGTATTTCATCTACATAAGCTGTAGCCCAGGGATTCTGGCACTCACGAGCCAATGCATCAGCATATCCTACCCGACCGCCAGTAGGCTCCAGCTGCTTTTCATGAGAATTACCCTGCCCACCCGATTTAGAAAAAGGCGGTTGCTCATAAATAACATATAATGCATTATTATTATACCATGGATCAGCAAAAAAATCAAAGCCGGAAATACGCGAATAAAAAGCCGGTACCTCGATAAGGGTACGGATGTTTACATGGAAATAAGCATCTCCGTTGTGCCAGGCACCATCATCGTTCAAACCCGGGAAACGAGAAACCCACTCATTATAGCAATAACGGGCCCAAACTGAAGACTCCGGAATGTCACCGACAGTAGCAAATGCTGCCATCGTAAGAATACGGAACGTCATTTGCCACACGTGATTGTCCGCTATACGGTTTTCCAGATGATTGACATACTCATGATAAAACTTTGAGCCAAGGAACTTTATATTCTCCAGCAAAGTCCGTTTTTCCTGTAAAGTCAATAGATTGTAATAACCGTCATAGGCGGAAGTACTCATAGACAACAACGTGCCAAGATTGAAATCACCCGCAAAGTATTTACTCTGTCTCCAGGACAATATCTCCAACAAACGGTTTATACCTTCCTTATAATATCTGTTTTCTTTAGTCAACAAATAAGCCCGAACCAATGCCTCTACATTTTCCTCCTCCCGATCGACAATTTTCCGACTTTCACGAATCAACGCCGATTCCCGTTGAACGATATTTGACAAGGATACCACTGTAGACGTATCGATTTCTTCTTCCAAGTGCTTCAACGGATTCGCCAGACAATGATCTGCCCGTGCGATATAGGACATAGCCTCGGGATTACCCTGATTTTTCTGAATGACATGCTCCCACCGGTCAGCATCCAACAATATCCTTGGATGCACTTGAGGCAAATGTTCCATCACCTGCTCGAATGCCGGAGGATTAAACTGCAAAACATCCTTATCCACATAAAACGTCAATACAGAAGACCACTCTTCGACGCCTTGTGGAGTGACATAAGCATATTGCCAATACCATTGACCAGGTTGCAGACATTGGAAGGGATTAAAAAAAGCCCAAGGCTGCTCTCCAACAATAACCCCATCCTTGAATGTCTTGTCCCGAGAAATTCGTATTCGATATAACACCTCCGGTTTTTCTTCCACATGTCCCGGCACCCCATCGAGTACAGGGCCAAGATGAGGATACTTGTCCGGCCACATGAAACGGGGCGGATTCATACGAACATGCTCTCCATCCAGAGGAGAAGGAGTAGCCCGAACTTCATTCATCAGTGTCGCTTGTTCAAGTCTCAGTATAGACTTTTGTGACAGACAATTACCGGAACACACACCCAAGCACAATACTATAAGCCCTGCAACTTTCTTCATTATCATATTATTAATCCATTATTTTTTTTGAAACAACTCTCTCAAACGAACAGTCTTATTGTTTACGAAAGGATGGGCCCAAAAACCCACAAACGTAATATACCCCATAAAAATCAAGATCAACAGCATACCGATCCGCAAATCAGTCATATCGGAAAGAATGCCGACAAGCAATGGGCCAACTGCCCCTCCTACAATACCAGAACAGAGAATGCCAGCAAAAGACCCATGATTACTAATGGCAGAGTTCAAAGCCAATGAAAAGACGATGGAGTACATCATCGAAATACAGAAACCTATCACTGGAAATGCACAAACTGACACGCCCGATGGTCCAAATAAAGCAGCAATCAACAAGAGCATGGCACAGAATCCAGACCATCGAAGTAATCGTCTGCTATCAAACAATTTCAACAGGAACATACCAACTAAGCATCCCACAGTCATTGCCCCCCAAAAATAGCTGATAACCCTTGCCCCTTCTGTAGACGGATCAACTCCATGATACTTTTCTAAAAAAGAACTCATATAAATGGAAACGCCCTGTTCGATGCTGACATAACAAAAAATTCCTATAAAATAAATCCAGACATATTTTTGCTTGAACAATTCACCATAAGATTGTGATGTCCCACTGCGCTCGTCATCCTTCAATTCGATACGCGGGAAACGAACAAAACAAACTATCAACAACATGGCAAACAACAAAATTGTAAAGATCCAATACAATGCCACCCAAGGAAGCTCTGCAGGAGTTAGTCCAGCTAAAACATCCAAGAACCAATTAGCTCCAGGCTCATATATATCCGAATCTAAAGCATGAATCATCCACGTATATACCAAAGGACTGACAAAAGAAGCTACCCCAAAGACGAATTGCGCCAACTCTGCAATAAAAGCATAGTTCTCTTCTCCACCTACCGTACGTTGCAATGGATTAATGACCGTCTGCAACATAGCCATTCCTATACCTATAATGAAAGAAGATACCAATAACATAGGATAACAAGGCACACTGGCAAATAACACCGAACCAACGAATGGCATCAAAAAGCCTATAAACAAGACAATCTTCTCACCGTATTTGTCAATCAAGATTCCAGCCGGTATCGACATAATGGCATAAGCCAAGAAAAAAGATGTAGGGATAAACCCCGCCATGGTCAAGTCCTTCAGTCTAAAATTCTTCACAATATCCGGAATCAGCGGTCCTAAAATATTGGTTATAAATGAAATGGTGAACCAAAACATCATGATGGCCACCAACATACTTATCTTTCTCCGTTTGTTGTCCATTGCTCCTAAATAACTATTATAACACAAGCGCAGCCGCTCCAATAACTCCGGCCCAATTACCCAACTTTGCAATAACGATCTCTGTATTACAAGCACAATCCTTTATCACATTCTCGTCCACAACTCGCTTGACACCCTCCAAATAAAAAGGACCTGATTCAGACAGCCCCCCTCCAATAACAACACGCTGAGGGCTGAAAACATTTATAAAACCGGCAATTCCCCTTCCCAAATAATAAAAATGGTCATTCATGCAATCAACAGCCAAAGGATTCCGTTCTTGATACAAACGGACTATCAACCGGCCATCTACATTCTCATCAAAATTTATCCCTTCAACAGATGCCCGTTTCATAAAAGCACAAACCAAAGCCGAAGTCGAAGCATAATGTTCCAAACAGCCTATGGCCCCACATGCACAACGTTCTCCATTCGCAATCAGAGGTGTATGTCCCAATTCCGTTCCGCGATTTGCATAGCCAGTAAACAGTTTCCCATCTATTATAACAGCTCCTCCTATTCCCGTACCGACTGTTATAAAAACGACATGAGTACAACCACGACCGGCTCCATATTTAGTCTCCCCCAGTCCCATCAGATTTGCATCATTTCCTACTACAACAGGCAACGAGAATCGATTCTCCAGAAAAGTGGCAATATCAATATTATTCCATCCCGCAATATTCTCAGCTCCTCCCAAAACAATACGATTTGTTTCATCCACAATACCAGGAGTTCCCACGCCAATACCCTTCAGATTATATCCTTGTTTTCCAGCCTCTTCCTTGACTACGATTGCCGCTTTCTCCAACTGACCCAATACAGCATCGGCAGATAAAGAGGCCATGGATGGTAACTGCCCTTTCAACAGACAGTTACCATTTACGTCCACCAAAGCATATTTAATGGAAGTTCCACCCAAGTCTATTCCTATTGCACATTCCATAAGATTCACCATTGTTTTCAGATTCTTTCTGCCCATATTGGAGAACTCCAAGCCCATTGCTGGTCACGTTGTCTGACTCTGATATAATAATAATCCGTGTCCCTCTCCGGTTTTGTATCTTCCATATAATGCTCAATCATAAAACAACTTTCAGGCATAGCGCGATTAAACAATATAGCTTCGCTCAACCAACCAATCATGAAATGCGCCCGAGAGCCCTCCAACAATTCTCCCAAAGAATGCTCAAATTTCTTCCCGTTGAACTCTGCAGATATAATGCCGTCCTTAGGCATTGTTACATCCAGAATCACAGCCTGCATGGCTGGTGTCGTCGTATTCGGATTTTTAGATGAATACATATCCAACTCCGTTTCTGTCCGGGATACAGAAACAATATGATTAACTTTCGTCTCAAATTCTTCTTCTCCTTCTTGAGGAGACGTAAAAGCTGCGCCACGAAAACAGGGTATCACTTCATTAATGTATCCCTTATTCAAAGCCAACTTTCCCTGCCAATGTATATAACGTTCTTCACGATTCCATCCGAACTCTATTTTGACCTTACAACGAACCATGTCGCCAACTGGCATTTCCGGCAACAAAGGACCATTCAAACGTGCGATACATTTTCCATTTTTAATCACATCAATATAATCTATGCAGCTTCCTCCTTCAACATTAAGATAGATTCTCCTGCTATTTCCACGTACAACATCACCAGGGAAAGCATCATTCAAACGAAAATCGATATTAATCTTATCACCTGTGGCACAACATACATGACGATTTTTCATTGCATCCCAAATTTTATCTCTCGTCAATGACTCTGCCAAAATGCCAATTCGCCCATCGCCATAACTACCCGGATAACCGGCATGTTGATCCGTCGACCCCATAATACCAAATTTCTTTCCTTGCTCGAGTCCATACAAAATAGTCCCTTCCCATTGACGAGGTCCCATATCATGCAAATAATTATAATCGCCCATATCCCCTTCGGCCAAACCATGACGAGAATACATTTCAACGAAAGGAGTCTGTTCACCTTCCGTAAAGAATTTCCAATTATAACCACGATAGCCAGTCTGATATCCCATATGATGGGGAGTTATAAAGACTTTATGTCCCTTGGCTTTTGCTTTCCAATCCTCAATGGAAGTGCAATCCACAAGAGGAGCATCCAAATCATAATTTAAAGCGACATGATCTCCATGTTCCATACTATGGGCTTCATATCCGATGAATGTGAGAAACTCCCCCTCTTTATTATATTCATTGGTCATCTTCACATATTTTTCATATCCTCCCTGGCGCAACCGTTTAAAGGCTCCTGTATGATAATCAATCACCCACTTTAATCGGGGATCATTGGCCCCAGGTATATCCGGCCACATGGCATGCGGTGTTACCGATACAAAATCCAACTGTCCTTTCGCCGCTTCAAAAGCCGAGCGCATGTCGCCATGGCCATAGGTTATATTACAATGATTATGCAAATCTCCCCAGAAATACCTTAAATTGCTTGCAGACGGCATCACTTTCTTTCCCTCTTTAGTACCCAATTGACAAGCTGAAAGCAAACTTCCCGAAGCTGCTATACCTAAAAAAGACCATCCTGATTTCTTTAAAAAATTTCTTCTATCCATAATTCAAAATAAGGTTTATCTGTTTTTCATTAAACGTCTGTCTCCCTTAAACAATTCTTTCACCTTCTCTTCCGGATCAGTATCCTTATATTCACTTTGAACTTCTTTTAATAAAGTCATCAATTCCGCCTGATCGGACGCATATTCTTCTTTTCCAAACACATTGTTCAACTCGTGTGGATCATTCTCCAAATCATACATCTCCCATTCATCAATATCATTATAGAAATGTATCAATTTAAATTTATCAGTTCTTATACCGTAATGACGCTTTACAGAATGTTCTGCCGGGTATTCATAATAATGGTAATACGCCGCTTTCCTCCAATCCGCAGGTATTCGGCCTCCATTTTCCCATATTCGTCTCAACGATTTACCTTGCATATCTTCAGGAATATCTACTCCAGCAAAATCTAAAAAAGTTGGTGCAAAATCGACATTCATTGCAATGGCTTTTGATACGCTCCCCGGAGATATTGTCTTAGGGTACCTCACAATCAACGGCATACGTTGACATTCTTCGTACATAAAACGTTTATCAAACCATCCATGCTCACCCAAGAAAAAGCCCTGATCTGAAGTGTAAATAATAATGGTATTATCCAATTCTCCTTGTTTCTCCAGATAATTCAGTAAACGTCCAATATTTTCATCTACAGAAACGACTGTAGCCAAATAGTCACGCATATATTGCTGATATTTCCAACTAACCAACTCCTTTCCGTGTAATTTTCCACTCCGATATTCTGCAATACGTGGAGCATATACTGAATCCCATTTATTTTGAACATCGATAGGCATGCGTTTATATACCTGATACAAACGATTGGTCGTATCTTTCAACATGTCCTCACGGGTCAACAACTTCAGATCCCAATCATTAGTCAATGTTTTTTCAATCGACATATCTTGAGATCTGGCTGCTGTACCACGCCCTTCATACGAATCAAACAAAGTCGCAGGTTCTGGAAAAGTTGTATCATTGAACATTCCCAGATGACGAGGAGCAGGCATCCAATTCCGATGAGGTGCCTTTTGATGAAACATCATACAAAAAGGTTTGCTCTTATCTCTATTCTCAAGATACTCAATAGCTTTATCGGTAATAACATCTGTCACATAACCATCCACTGTAATCTGTTTTCCGTTTTCATTAAAATCCGGATTGTAATAATCTCCCTGTTCATGTTGTCCGGTTAAAATGCAATAATAATCGAATCCTTGCGGATCAGAAATTAAATGCCATTTTCCTATTATAGCAGTTTGATAACCGGCATTCCTCAGCAATTTAGGGAACGTCTGCTGATTACCATCAAATGTACTGGCATTGTCCGTAAAGCCATTAATATGACTGAACTTCCCTGTTAAGATACAAGCCCTGGAAGGACCGGACAGTGCATTGACCGCATAACAATTATCCATTCTAATCCCTTCATTGGCAATACGGTCCATATTAGGAGTATTCAACAAGCGGCCCCCATAACAGGACATTGCCTGAGTAGTATGGTCATCAGTCATCATAAAAATAATATTCGGACGATCAGACTCTGCATTGGATTTCCCTGAACATGAAACAATACCAACTGAAGCTATCGGAAGCAAAAAACATAAAACTTGTTTGTCCATACCTGCTATCATACAAAACATTAATTAATGGAATATTCCAGACATTTCCTTTTACCATCTACGCATATTTCCAGTTTCAGGCTGCCCGCATTATATTTCCCGACAAAACGAGCTTGGAGTTTAGGGTAATCTACCACTTTCTTGACTGGGTAAATAACGGTTATGTAACGAACAGGGGTTTTCTTCTCCTTCTTTATATCAAAAGCAACAGCTGTTCGAGCCACCCGATGACGATATGCTGTAGAGCGCCATCCTTCTTTCTCCCTCAATGATATTTTAGAATCCGAGAAACATTGTAATTTCACATTGCTATTCCCATCAAATTTTGTCTCAAGGGAGTTACTCTCTTTATCAATCTGTACACTTCCCTCACAAAGTTGGTAATTCAAATTAACGGTTCCCCTCGCATCCCCGATTGCTTCATCTACTATCACAAAATAAGTATTATCCACAAAAAAAACAGAACGCCGGTGTTTCAAGTCTTTATAATGTTGATTTTCCGTAACAAGCATCTGCACGTCACCTTCCGGTTGCCATAATTTTGTTACTGATTCCGTATTTTCAATCGTACGTCCATCCAAAGTAAGTGTATTATGTACCTGCGTCTGCCTGAACCAATTGCGCAATTTCATAACAGCCTCATCACCAGCGTACACGTAGGAGCCACTGTCTGGAAATAAATTTTTCCCATTAAACCATAATTCAAATGTCCCGTTATCAGGTTGACAATGCCATTCACCCTTAGGACCAGCCTTCAAAACCATCTCTGTAGCATCTTCTTTCCAACCATTACGAAACGTAAAAAAGCCCGATGACAAAGCTGCATGCGACAAATATGGCAATGGACTCCCTTCACGTCCTTCTGTCGCATAATAACGGATCCAGTCACAATCTGGATAAATCTTTAACCACTCTCTATAATTCTTGATTTCAGCTTCTTTCTCCCCGAGTTTTGCATCGCTAAAGCAAGGATTGGTATAATCCGGGAAACAAATATTTGTATAAAATTCTATCATACGAAGAACCGTATCCACATATTCCTTCGGAAATTCCTGCCGGAAGCCGTTTGCATCAGCCATACGCAATGCCTGACAAAAGATGTTAATGGCAGCTAAATGATAATGTGGATCAAGTTCATATTGACCACCATCAGCATATACTTGCTTCTTAATTTCCCTATTTAAAATATTAATCCCGCTTTTCCTCCAACTTTCGGCCTCCTTAAATTCTGGGAAAAAAGCGCCGGCATATACCATACGCTGAGCTTCGAACAACAAATGATTGCCCTGATCAGAATAATTCCCCATAATATGTACGGCATGACGATGATAGTTCACCAAGAATTCCGTCAAAAAATCCGGTGTAAAATAAGAAGATGTTATAAACAAAACAAATTGCCTTGTTTGATCCTGAAGGCGATTGCTCACTTCAAGTGGACGCCATGCAAAACGCACATTCTCAGCTGTATCCTTCACTTCACCTGCACTACCCAATTCATACTCTTCCTTCTTAACCGGTACTAACGGATTCTTCTTTATCCAATCAAGATACTGCAAGGTCCATTCTTTAGCATACTTCTCATCTCCTGAAATCCGATAAGCTTTCCCCATCGGAGTGAACCATTTATGACGATGTAGCTGCCATCGCAATTCATTATCCCGCACAGGCCAATATTCCCAATTTATATCCTTGCCATAATTGTATGAAGGCTGATATCCATAATGAACAAAAAAAGTATGTTCCAATGCGTCATCAGCCCATTTTTGCTCAGTTTCAGTAATACTCAAATGATCTATATCGATATCAGGTTGCTTGATCGTTTTTCGATTCCGATAATAATCCAACAAACACTTCGCAGCCTCCTCCCATTCTTGCTTGGCACAGGCCATTTTCACCTGTTCCAACCCTGGATATTCAAGGTTCAACAAATCAAATACTTCTTTTTTTAATTCTTGCGCTTCTGCTCTCAGTGAAAAACATAATAGCAGGACAACCCCTATAAAAATACTCCTATTCATAGCACTTCCTTTGTTTATTCCAATTTCATAGTGAGTTATAAGTAAGCCCTTTCACATCCATATAACGCTTTAAAGCTTCCAAATAATAGTAATCGGCATAATTGATCGGAGTATCTATCTCCGACCCATTCGGTAGAGAACCTGTAGAATGCATTAATATGAACCCTTGATTCTCACCAGGTTTAGCCAAATATGAACTTGAAGACAAATTCTTCAACAAATTCTCCGCATAATCAAAATATTTCTGCCCGTCAGTAGTCAATGTGCTTAACTCTATTAATGCAGAGGCAGTAATGGCAGCAGCCGACGCATCGCGAGGTGTCTCTGCAGTAACAGGAGCATCATAATCCCAAAGGGGAATCAAGTCCTTTGTCTTTACTCTATTCATAATCATATCGGCAATACCTTCCGCTTGCTTCAAATATCTGACATCTTTCGATTCACGGAAACAAGAAGTATAACCATATACTCCCCATGCTTGTCCACGTGCCCATGATGAATCATCATTTTTTCCTTGGTGAGTACACTTCACTCCCACAGTACCATCATCGTTATAACTTACAACATGCCAAGAAGAATAATCGCTTCGAAAATGATTCTGCATTGTAGTATCTGCATGTTTCAGAGCTAATCGTTTGTATTTATCATCTCCTGTCAAATGAGATACGTAAAACAACAGATCCAGATTCATCATATTATCAATGATAACCGGAAAATTCCACCGGCCAAAATCCCAAGACCGAATGCAGCCGATCTTATCATCAAATCGGTTGCACAAATTATTTGCAGTTTGAATTAAAGCCTCACGGACACTATCAGCTGGAGCCAAACGATTTGCATTACCAAAACTGCAATTCATCATGAATCCGATATCATGAGTCCCTTTATAGTCCTTTAGAGGATATAAATAATTTGTAAAACGGACGGCTTCATCTTTTAAACTTTCTTCTCCAGAAATCCAATAAGCATACCATAAACTACCAGGGAAAAATCCGCTTGTCCAATCATAAATAGAAGCACAATAACGTCGTGTTCCCAACTTTTCCTCGGCAGGCTTTAACCTCAACGAATCTTTAAATGTCGCCAAGTCCCGTTCCATCTGTCGACACAAAAAATCTACATTATAACCAGTCCATATAGAACGAGGCAGTAAAATTGTATCCTGAATTTCATGCGCAGTAGTTTCCAATTGTCTAATTGAAACATCTATCGCTTTTTTCAACCACGCATTATCTTCAACTGTTTTGCGAGAAGTACAAAAAGAGAAAAACTGTACAACTACAAACACGACACATAATAACAATGTTTTCTTCATATAATAAAAATACTTTTTCCTTTCAAACAAAATAAATCCCTGATTTAAAAACAAACAATAATATTGAAAGATGTCCTACTCTAAAATGAAACAGTTGTATTCTGTCAAAACAAATCACAATTATTACACATTTCAAAGCAAGACATCTTCCTTTTATATGTTAATACCTATTGTCTACTAAACGGTCTACTAATATCCCGGATTATTTTCTCCATTTAAAGCTGAATTGGATTGAATCTCAGCCAAAGGAATGGGATACAGCTCATGTTTCCCTTCTGTAAAATTACGCCCCGCAATATAATTTGAATTAGCCCAAGTATTACCATTCCAAGACGATCTTGTCGCATCAGAAATATGTTCATCTGCCCCAGGTACCCATGTTGCCAAATAATTTTGAGCAGTCCGCAACGCATCACCCAAGATACCCCAACGCAACAAGTCATACTTTCTCTGTCCTTCATAACATAATTCAAAAGCACGCTCCCAATAAAGAGCCGTACGAAAACGACCTGCTTCATCTGCATCAGATATAAAATCAAGATTATAAACCTTAGGAGCTTTCAACAAATCAGCATAATTTGCATCTGTAATAGGAGAAGCTCCTGAACGAGTGCGAACACTATTCAACAATATCCAAGCCTGAGGAGTATTTCCCGTTTCGTTATAAGCCTCTGCAGCCATCAATACAGCATCAGCATAGCGTAAAGGACAATAATTAATACCTGTAACATTAGGATCAACAAAACCTAAGGCCATCCATTCACGACGCCACTTACCCGGATAGCGATATACACTTTTAACAATTTCATTGGCAGTATACGACTTATCCTGTGTTTCAGTCTTATTGTTCCAATCGTAAATATAATCTACAAAATTAACGTCACGACGTAAATCCTTCATGCTACCATCCGGATTGGATTCATAAAACGATTTCCAATATGGCAATACAATAAAAAATGCATTGGCTCGTCCCATATAATTAGAGGTACCTGAATAGTTGCCCGGTGCATCGACTAACGGGCCATTGTATGTTCCCCAATAACCGGCATTGTCTTTTTCACCTTGATTCGGCTCAAAAGCGATTTCCCATAAACTTTCCTGATTATCCAAAACCAATTCCGAGTAGTTCTTAAAAAGCTGCTCGTAACCAGCTGTATAGAACCCATGCTCATTTTCTGATTGTAACTCATTCCATTCATTAATTACTGCATCATAATAAGTTTTTCTTGTAGCCTCATCAGGACGGGTCAATGTACGAGTCGTACGGTCCAAACTATATCCAGCACGCTGCAAATAGACCCTCATTAACAATGCATGCGCAGCTCCTTTACATGGTCTTTCCGACGTAACCTCACTTCGAGACGGCAAATGAACCTTTGCAAAATTTAAATCATCAATAACCTGATTATAAATATCCTCTCGGTTTGTGCGTCCTTTATAAGCCATATCATATCCACTGGTATATTGTGTGGAGAATGGCGCATCACCCCAGAATTTAATCAAATCAAAAGCGACAAAAGCACGTAAAAACTTTGCCTCAGCCACATACGACTGCAACGTTACATCATCCGCATAACCATTCATTCCTTCAATACCCGATATCGCCAAATTGGCCCGGTCTAAAGCTTTATAAGCATAATCCCATACTGAGGCAACCCAAGTATTGGAAGAGGTCACCATATAGTGTGACAAATCACGACGTGTTCCATCCGAACCGACACCCCTCACCATAAACATATCATCGGAGCCAAAAAACGGCATTATATATTGCCCATAGTATCCTTCGGTCTCCAAACAATCATATATCCCCACTACAGCCATTCGTGCCTTGTCGGCCGTAGTAAAATAATTATCCATCCCATAATAAGAAGTCGGTTCTTCCGTCAAATCGCATGCAGAAAAATTGACTGTCATAAAGATGCATAATGCACTATACAAAATATTATATTTTCTCATTGTATTCTATACTTTTATGTTTATACTTAAAAAGCTACATTGACACCAAATACGAACGACCGGCTTTTTGGATAAGCTCCAAAATCTACACCAGGAGTTAATTGGCTACTCATTGTAGAAACCTCCGGATCATAACCTGTATAAGGAGTCCATGTCAGAAGGTTATTTCCTGTAGCATAAATACGCAACTTGGTCAATCCAATCTTGCTAATCATTTGTTTCGGGAAAGTGTACCCCAAAGTAATATTACTCAATTTTAAGAAAGAGGCATCTTCTACAGCCCAAGAATGGATATACGTATTGTTGGAACCATTATCACCAAAAGCCGCTATTGTTTTACCTTGGTTCATAGCCGCTAATTCATTTAAATCAGTCACCCATTCGCCTGCACTATTCATATTGGTCCAACGGCTTAATGAATTTGCAACAGCCAAAACATTTTTATTCGTCAAAGCCGTTTTGGTATTGGTCAATTTTGTTGCATTTAACACTTCAGCCCCATAGCTATAGGTCAAGAATATACTTAAATCAAAATTCTTCCAAGTGAAATTATTATTGATACCACCATAAAATTTAGGAGAAGCATTTCCTATGACAGTCTTATCATCTTCGGTTATTTCACCATCTCCATTCATATCTTTAAACTTCCAATACCCAGGTTGTGCTCCATCACGTTTCACAACCCCATCCTTTAATACATAATTATCGGAAGAAGCATTATAGCTCGAGAAATCATCCGCTGTGTACAAGCCATCTGTCACATAACCATAAAATTGCCCCAATGGTTGTCCGACTCCTATCTGATGAGAGGCTCCAGCACCGGCATAGCCAAAATTCGCCAAATATAATTGTACACTTTCACCTGTCAATTTTTCAACAGTATTCTTGTTATGCGAAAGAGTAACAGCCGTAGACCAGGTAAAATTCTTGTTTGTTACATTAACTGTATTAATTGTTAAATCCACACCAACATTCTTCGTTTCACCAGCATTAATCAACATAGTAGAGTAACCAGAAGAGCTCGGAAGTCGAGCATTAAGCAACAAATTACTGCTTCGATTGATATAAAATTCTGGAGAAACAGTAATACGCTGATTCAAGAAACCAAAGTCTATACCAACATTAAATGTCTTATTGGCTTCCCACTGCAAATCCGGATTAGGAACCTGATTGGAAGCATATCCTGCTTGTGCACCATTGGCATTGGCAGCTGTTACTGAACTCAATATTGCCAAACTCTGGTAACTATCGATACGATTATTTCCTGCCAAACCATAGCCTATACGGAATTTAAGATCAGAAAATAAATTCAAATCTTTAATAAATTCTTCTTCACCCAAGCGCCATGCGGCTGATACAGCAGGGAAATATCCCCATTTATGATTAGCGCCGAATTTTGAAGATCCATCTGCACGTAAAGAAGCTGTAAACAGATACTTGTCCATCAAATTATAATTGACACGAGCGAAGAAAGACAACAATTTATCATCATAATTTTCATTACTGGTAGGAGTTGTCGGAGTACCTAAGGACAAATCTCCCAATCCGATATCATCATTCGGGAATTGATTGGCACCAGCCGAGAAATTACGTGTCCATCCTGTCACATACTCATGACCTAACATCGCTGTAACATCATGCACTTTATTTCCCCAATTATAAGTCAAAACATTGGATGTCTGAAAACTGTTGCTGTCATAATTGGTTATATTACCATTGATACTGGATCGCTTGCCTGTCACAGATTCATCTCCATAAAAGACATCTACGCGTCTTGTCTGATAGCGCATACCAACCGTACTACGGAATGAAAGTCCTTTCCACAATTTAATCGTGGCACCTGCATTAGCTTGAAAAGTACGCCACTCCCTATCATTGGTCTCTTCGGCTGCAGATATTAGAGGATTTTGCATGACATTTCCACTATCATCAGCCAAAAGCGGGTCTTCACCCTGTAACAAATCAGAATCCACACCCTGTATACCAATCGTCGGACGATATTGTAGAATATGTTGCATCTTATTAAAACGGTCACCATTCTCAGATGTACCCATACCCTCTACGCGTCTTTGATCAAAACTTATTCGAGAATTAACAGTTAACCACTTATTAACCTGATGGTTCATGTTAAACGATATATTATGCTTCTTGGTACCACTATACACCATTGCACCTTCTTCATCATAATAAGAGTAAGCTAAACTATAGCTCAATTTATCCGTATTACCCGAAACTGCAACACGATAATTCTGTGTTAAGGCTGTTCGTCCCAATGTCTCTTCTTGCCAATCAATCCCTTTACGATTTAGATAATTCGTTGCAATATCATTATAAGTTCCATAACGATTTTCCCAAGTTGAAAGGCCGTCTGCACCAGCATCACCTGTACGGGTTCGCCACAAGTTTCGTTCATAGTCCAACATCACGAATTCATACGGATCCAATACCTCTAATTTATTGGCCAAAGTCTTGACTCCAGCATAAGCATCAAATGTTACAGTTGCCTTCCCACTTGCTCTACTACCATTCTTGGTCGTAATAACAACTACGCCATTAGCGCCACGTGCACCATAAATAGCGGTGGCCGAAGCATCCTTTAAAACGTCAATAGTCTCAATTTCTGCGGGGTCCAAGTTTGTCATACCATCTTCACTGGGGAAACCATCAATCACATATAGAGGTTCATTGCTTTGTGTTATAGAAATACCCCCGCGTACACGAATAGACACAGAAGCACCCGGAGCACCTTCACTCTGCTGAACCATGACACCAGCCATTCGTCCAGCTAAAGCTTGAGTTACATCGCTAACTGGAACTTTCGACAACTCTTGAGTCCCTACAGAAGCCACAGAGCCCGTCAAATCCTTACGTTTGACCGTTGCATAACCAATTGCAACAACTTCATCCAAAAGGACAGCATCAGCTTTCAAAGTAACATTAATCTCACTACGACCATTCACTTTTACTTCCTGCGTCGTCATTCCAACATAAGAAAACACCAACACATCTTTAGATGCATCATTTACTGTCAAGCTATAGACACCGTTCATGTCTGTAACTGTTCCTACACCAGCGGATCCTTTTACGGTCACACTACCACCAATCACTTCATACCCTTCGCTATCTATCACTTTACCTGTGACTTTCATACTTTGCGCATATACAGACGCACTGATAAACGAAAGAACCAATAATAGAAAAAACACTTTAACTTTACGCATGATACATAAATTCAAGGTTTAACTTTAAACCATAAATATTAAATTAACTGATGACAAATGTACCCAATATTCAGCATCGAATAACCTAATCATGTTTTATTTCGGCCAAACTCTGTCAATATCAAAGCATGATTTTGTCTATTTCATATCACAATTGTGCAAAAACCAAATATTCAATGCTAAATGAATGATAGAAGAGAATAACCAAGCACATCGAACTCAAATTATCCAATAAAAAAGGTGAGTCATACAACCCACCTTTCATTGACCTACTACAAAATCAATATCTCGGATTTTGTTTCAAAGTTCCTTTAGTTTCTCGAATTTCATATTCGGGTATTGGATACAATTCATGTTTTCCAGCCTGAAAATAATTCCCAGCAGCCCACACATAATTTTTCAACGTTCCATCATTTACTGCCGCATTAAATTTATCTGCAAAAGTAGCCAATACCTCAGCCAATTTATTCCAACGAATTAAATCAAATCTACGAAACCCTTCAAAACATAATTCTCTCGCCCTTTCGAGCATAATATAATCTCTCACATCTTGTGGCGATGCAAAATCCGTAGTAGAAAAATCTATTTCAGTATTTGCTATCATCGGAGGAAAGCCATAAGCTCTTCTTCTTACTTGATTCAAACACTCCAAGCCCAAATCATCCAAATGTCCCTCAACTTCATTCACTGCCTCTGCATACATTAATAATATATCAGAATATCTAAGTAATATAAAGTTAATATCCATATTCTCCAAATCTTTAGGAGGACCTGGTATCCAATTTCGACGCCACTTACCCGGAGCCCATGTATAACTTTGATTACGAGGAATCTCTATCACATTATCCTGAGCATCGATCTTAAACGTTGCAATAGCAGTCTCCCGTCTGAGATCTCCTACCTCATACAAATCATATGCAAAATGCGTTGTTTTAATAAAAGAATTGCCTAATCCATACGAAGAATTTCTATCAATTTCAGGCGAATTGTATGAACCGATCTTACTACTATGCTCATCTTCGCCTGAAGGATTATAAAATTGTACTTCATACATAACCTCGCTGGGGTCCATTATATTTTCACAAACATTTCTAAAGACACGTTCATAACTATCATTCAATGTGTGATGATGAGATTCTATTATTTGTGCACAAACTTCTTTCACCTTTTTATAATAATCCATATAATTATTCGGACGTTCCATTTCACCATTCTGACGTAATGAATAACCAGCTCTATACAGATAAGACCTCGCTAATAGTCCTAATGCTGCGCCTTTAGTTGGCCGACCTTCATATTGTGTAACCTCATCATGCCAAGGAAGGAATGCTGCAGCCTCTTCAAAGTCTTTTATTATTTGATCATATACAATTTCCCTATCCATTTTTTCTACACAAAAATTTTCAGTTTTATTTGAAGCCGTCAATTTAAAAGGTACATCTCCCCACATACGCACTAAATCAAAATAACATATTGCCCTTAAAAACTTAGCTTCAGCAATCAAACGATTATAATCAGCTATGGCCTGTTCATCAGGTAAAGCGACTCGTTCGGCATTCTTCATAATTCTGTTAACTCTATCTATACCAGAATAGTAATACATCCACGCTTCTTGAATCCATGTATGAGCCGTATAAATATTATAATGGCCTAAATCTCTTGCTGTTTGCCCTGTTCCTGAACCTTTTATATGACTTAAATCTGTATCACAATCTGTTACCAGCATAAAATGCCCATATGTCATTTTTTGACTTAAAACTTCAAAGGCTCCATTAACAGCTAATTCAAGTTCTGATATATTACTATAAAAATCCTCTTCAGCATAAAAATCATAAGTCTTTTCTGATAAAAAAATCACTACAAGAATTTATTGTTAATAAAATACTCGTTAAGAGCAAGAATTGCTTTATATTATTTAAACATGACGTTTTCATACAAATACAAATTATTAAAAAGTTATATTAGCACCAAACACTACAGAAATAGAAGAAGGATACGCTCCCCAATCAATGCCAGGAGTCAAGCCACCATTAGCAAAAGTATTCACTTCCGGATCATACCCTGAATATTTTGTAAGAGTATAGAGATTATATCCTGTTGCATAAAATCGCACATTAGACAATTTAATTTTATTCACCCATAATTTAGGAAGAGTATACCCCACAGACACATTACTAATTTTCAAATAAGATCCATCTTCCACATACCCTGAATGAAAATATAAATTAGAACTGCCTTCTACAGATACATAACTATGCCCCTGATTAACAGCTGCCAACTGAATCGGATCATATTGTATGTTTTCGCCTCTTTCATTTACTATTGTAAAACGATTGAGAGCTTCCTCTTTTAAGGTGTTTCGCCAACGATTATTAAATTTCGTATAATACATTTTGTTTGCGCCATAAATTTTATTCCCCAAAGAAAAGCTCAGAAAAAGACTTAAATCAAATCCTTTCCAAACAATATTATTGGTCAATCCGCCATACAATTTAGGGTTAGCATTACCAATAACCGTTCGATCTGATTCAGTTATTTCATTATCCCCATCTACATCTTCAAATTTCCAGAAGCCTGGTTTCGGATAAAAGTTTTTATCATACGGGATTCCGTCTTTAACCGTATATTTTTGCGCAATAGGATCATAATTAAAATCGTCCACAGTATATATACCCATTAAACGATATCCATACATTTGGCCCAAAGGTTCTCCTACACGAATCATATAATCACTTTTATTAAATTCAGATGTCTGAGCCCATCCTGACATTATCTCCATATAATCAGAATTATATAATTCTTTAACCTCATTCTTGTTATGCGACAAATTCAATGTCGTACTCCATGAGAAGTTCCTATTATTTATATTATGAGTTGTTAATGCAATTTCTATGCCCTTATTATTTGTTCTCCCCGCATTTATCATCATTGATTTATATCCAGAAAGCAATGGAACAGGAGCATTTAATAAAAGATTTTTAGTATCAACATTATACCAATCTACACTTAATTGGATTCTTTGATTCCAAAAACCCAAATCTAAACCAATATTAGAGGTCACATTAGTTTCCCATTGAAGATCAGGATTATATAATTGCTTACTCACAAAACCGGAAATTGTACTCGTTCCATTATACGGAATCCAAACAGATCCCATTTTTGATAAACTTAAATAATTATCAATCTTATTATTTCCAGCCGTGCCATAGCTTAATCTTAATTTTAAATTGGAAAACAAGTTCAAATCCTTAATAAACTTCTCCTCAGATACTCTCCAAGCAAAAGATGCCGCTGGAAATATTCCCCACTTATGATTATCCCCAAATTTACTTGAAGCGTCTGTACGTACCGAAACCGCAAATAAATATTTATCCATCCAATTATAATTTGCTCTCATAAAGTATGATAACATCTTTTCACTTTCTAAACGAGTTATTACTTTATCAGGATTGGCTCCCAACGACATATCTGCTAATCCAAAATTTATCTTCTCAAATTGTCGGGCTCCACTTTTTAAATAATCTGTATTATACTGTATATATTCCTGTCCGGCAACTAATGTCAAATGATGCTCCGGAGTAAATTGTTTATCCCAGGTAACCACATTGTTATACATAAAATTCTGCTGTTCCTCTATTTCTTTCCAACCATAAGGTGCCCCAGCATTTTTAGCCTGTTTAGATCTCTCTGAATAAAATATATCAGTTCTAATTGTACGACGACGCATACCTATTGTTCCACGATAAGTTAACCCCTTCAACAATTTTATCTCCAAATCTCCATTTATTGACAAAATTTGATTTCTCCTATCACGTAATTCACTTTCAATAGTTGCAATAGGACTTTGCATTTGGCTGGCACCTTCTAATAATAGTGCAGGATCATCATCATCAATTAACAATTGTGCATCATCTCCATTTTTCCCAATCGTTGGTCTATATTGAATAACATGCTGCATTCTACTGGAAGCTCCTCCTTCCTGCAAAGTTCCTAATCCTTCTGTGGTCTCATCAATATAACTAATATTAGTAGAGAAATTCAACCAAGAGGTTGCTTTTTGATTCAATTTAATACGAAAATTATCTCTCTTTAAACCACTACCCAACCAAATGCCATCGTCATTATTTCGAGTATATGTCACCATATACTGAGAAGTTTTACTACCACCACTAATGGCCAGTTTATGCTGTTGAGTTATAGCAGTTCTATGTTCAAAAACCTCCTTCTGCCAATCAATCCCTGCCCTATCAGCATACAACTGATCATATTCATCATAAGTACCATATATTGGAATTACAAAATCTTCCATTTTATCAGGTTCATTTATACTCCGTTCATATTCTAACTTTACAAAATCTTCTACATCAAGTACATCATATCGCTTATTAACTTTCTTAAATCCCACATACATATCATAACTGATATTAAACTTATCTACAGCTCCCCCTTTAGTCGTCACGAGTATAACACCATTAGCACCACGGGCCCCATATATCGCAGTAGAAGAAGCATCCTTGAGAATATCTATAGATGCTATATCACTGGCTTCTATACCTTTTAACCCATCCTCACTTGGAAAGCCATCTATAATATATAAAGGTTCATTGCTTTGGGTAATGGAAGTTCCGCCACGAACCTTTATAGAAATATCCGCATCAGGAGACCCTTGAGATCTGATAACTTGGACACCTGCGACCTTTCCTGTTAAAGCCTGGGCAACGTCAGATACTGGTATAGCTGCTAGTTCCTTAGAATTTACAGATGTCACAGCACCTGTCAAATCTTTCTTCTTAACAGTAGCATAACCAATAGTAACCACCTCATCCAACATTACAGCATCCGCTTCTAAAACGACATTAATTTCATTACGCCCATCAATTTTTACTTCCTGAGTTACCATTCCCACATAAGAAAAGACTAATACATCCTTGGAAGCATCATTTACCATTAAAGAATAAACGCCATTCAAATCTGTAACAGTGCCTACTCCTGTAGTACCTTTTATTGTCACACTGCCACCAATAACCTCATAACCTTCACTATCTGTCACTTTACCAAAGACTTTCATACTTTGTGAGTATGCTGATTTACCAACAAATAGCAAAACGAATAACAGAAAAAAAACTTTTACTTTACACATGATACATAAATTCCAGTATTGTATTTAGAAGGGTGTAACCAACTGCATATAATGAGAAATATTTATAAATAAGTCGTTGATTATCAGCGATGTTTGAATTTTAACACTTTACAGTCAGTTTTTGGTGCTTCGACATTTTCCGTATAATTTTGTGACGTATTTCTATCGCGGTGAATGTACGGGGCTTTATTTTTGCCACAAAATTCAAGTCTGGCGACAATGGTTGACAACGGTTCACAGATAGAGACAAAAGGCTGGGCAAAATGCGAAAGTTGTCACAAAGGTTAAACAGGATGACGACAGGTGACAATAATTGACTTCCGTTCACTTCCCGATGGAATACACAGAAAAGAGTGTAAAACATTAAAATAAGGGAAGAATGAAGAAGACAAGAAGATGCGCATTTTGCGGCAGGGAGTTCACCGCCAACAGCGGAATGCAGAAGTATTGCTCCGTCAGTTGTGCCGACGAAGCCAAGAAAGAGAGAAAGAAAAGGAATGAAGATTTCCTCAAGGCAGTAGAACCAGTTATAGGACTGAGGCAGCAGGAGTACCTCACCTTCTCCAAGGCGGCTGTCATAATGGGATGCTCGCGCCAGTACATTTATAAGCTCGTGTCACAGGGCAAGCTGAAAGCCTCACGCATCAGCAGCCGCATGGCTATCATCCGCCGTGCTGACATCGAGTCCATGCTGGAGGGCAACCCTTATAATAAGGTAGTGTTCGGCAACCGACCGAAACCAACAATTCTTAAGCAGCGTCAGAAGAAGCAAGAAACCGCACCCGCTTCTGACGAGCCTTTGACCTATCTCTCCGGCGAGGAGGTGATGTCCATTTATAAGGTAAAGCAGATGTGGCTTTACACCACAGCTAAGCGAAATCAGATACCCATGTGTCGCATTGCTGGAAAGAACTATTACAGCAAAAGCCATGTGGAGGAATGTCTCGGTCTGACCGTTGACACCTCTATTATTACCGAATGGCTCACAACAGACGAAGTGTTCGAGGAGTTCGGCATGAAAGCTACCGCCATTCGTGCCTACGCATACCGCCACAGCATTCCCACGAAGAAGGAATACGGCATCACCTATTATTCAAAGACACATCTTGCGGAACTGCGACAGATGGACATGATGGCAGATGAACGGTATTGCACCGTTAATGAGGTGTCAGAGAAATACGGACTGTCCAAAGCCAACATTCACCATATCACCAAAGTTCATGGCATAGAGAAGAAGAAAGTGGGTGTAAGAAATCTACTACTTCGTGCCGATGTAGAGCGTGCGATGGTGGAAAGAGCCGCAAAGGGACTGTAAATTTCGTTCATTTTCCATTGATAACACGATTATCTGTCAATTATCATCATTAACTGCCATCAACGGCATATCATTCAGTTCCTTTGCATCGTGGAGATAGTCTCCACCAAGTAACATTCATAAATAACAAAAGAAAAGACTATGAGTAATATCTGTAAGACCGTGAACCTTTACACGCGGAAAATCAAGGGCGGCAAGATGCTGTCCTACTTCCTCGACTATTATCCCGGCTACCGTGACGAGACCACCAACAAGGTGCTGCGCCATGAATCGCTCGGCATCTACATCTACGCTCACCCGAAGACACAGCGCGAGAAAGACTACAACGCACGGCTGTCGGAGAAAGCCGAGGCTCTGCGCTGCCGTAGATACGAGGAAATTATAAATGAGCGTTACGAGTTCTTCGACCGCAACAAACTCAACGGCAGTTTCATTGACTACTTCAAGAAGTATGCCGGGAAAAAGAACTCACGCTATGAGCAGACGTTCCTGCACTTCAACCGTTTTACAGGCGGCAAATGCACCTTTGCCGAAATCACTGTGGAGCTGTGCAACAAGTTCCTTGAATACCTGCGCACCACGCATCAGGTAATCCACACCAAACGCAAGCTGCACACCAATACTATAGCCAGCTATTGGTCCGCGTTTCTCGGCACGCTCCATGCCGCCCACCGTGACAGGGAGATAAAGGAGAATCCATGTCCATATCTGGAACGTGCCGAAAGCATTCCGACCGATAAAGTTGGACTGTCAGCGGAGGAACTCATACGGCTGTCGGAAACACCTTGTGAAGTTCCAGTTCTGAAAACCGCCTTCCTTTTCTCCTGCCTTACAGGGCTGAGAAAGAGCGATGTCAAGACATTCTCTTGGGATATGATACAGCCCGAAGCAGACGGGACGCTCTATATCACCACCCGTATGCAGAAGACAAAACAGATTGTCCACAATCCCATCGGGGACGAGGCGCTGGCTTTGATAGATAGCGACACAAGAGAGGGGCTTGTATTCCCCGGTTTCAAGGATAACATGACACAGACACCACTCAAGCAATGGCTGAAGACGGCAGGCATCACCAAAAATATCACCTACCATTCAAGCAGGCATACATATTGTACCCTGCAACTGGAGGCAGGAACGGATTCCCGAACCGTACAGGAACTTGTCGGGCATAAGAACCTCGCTACCACGCAGCAGTATCTTGACAGCGTTGACAGCAGGAAGAAGGAGGCGGCAAACCGAATCACATTAAAACGCATGACAGAATAGCATAGGATGTTGTTTTGCAGTCTTACAAGCGATTGGAGTATGATTCTGAGTATGAAATCATACTCCAATATTAATTTGTCCTAAATCACTGCATTTATCTGCGACTATTTTCGCATATACCCAAACTGTCGAAGTAACTTTGCTGTAAATAACCGTCAACAAGACGTAATATCGAACAATAAAACAAATATAACACATGAGAAATTTGACTACGATTATCAACAAAGAGACCTGCCTTTTCTATGGTCTTCCCGGCACAGCCATCCTTGCCGTGTCGCTCATCCTGTCCTGCAAAGTCGGCAATGACTTCGGAGGAAGCACGTTTGTAAACACCGTTTCCTTCTTTGGCTGCAATGCCCTGTTATGGCTGTTGTATCTGGTATTGTTTCAGTATCTGCCTGTTGACTTGATGAGGGTTTGGTCGTCAAAGACGAGACCTAATGTCACAGAAGCAGTTGGAACGAGAATCGCTAAGGAGCAGGTTAAACATCCTGTTGCCACCGTTCAACCGATGACTGCCGAAGAATACAAAGCCCACTGTGTCGAGTTTGAGCGCAAGAAACAGGAGGAACATCAAAGACTTGTCAATCCTATCATAGATTATGTAGGTAGGGTGATGTCACCATTCATGGAGGAAAACGAGCTTGACCTGCTCCGCAATGAAATCCGGGCATGGTGTGATAATCCGAACCATGAGCCTAAACCTGTCAAGTTAAAAACGATTCATGACTACAAGGACAAATTGAAGACAGTCTCTTTCAAGCATTTCATCTGGAACATAGCCGCAAGGCTTGGCTTTGAAAACGGATATTCCGGGAAGATACAGGCCGATTTCATCAAGTCACTGTTCCCCAACGAACTGAAGGACGTAGAATCCAAGTCGTTGGAAAGAAGTCTGACCTGCTCACCTGATGACGGACACATCAAACTTGACAGACCAAAGCATACGGACAATTATATTTTCCACTTTTAACTACAACCATCTTATTCTAATACTTACAACTATAATGCAGGGAGGCTCTTACGGGCTTCCCTCTTTTCGTTATATGTCATTGTGTCCTGCTGTTGTTGATTGGTTGCAATACAGCTCCTGCTTTATTTCCTTATTCCCTACTTTTTCCCCTCCTTTTTACACCCTGTTCCTTGATTGTACAGTTATCTTAGGATTATCAACCGATTATCATCAATAGTCTGTATCACAGGTATATCATTCAGTTCCTTTGCCGCAACTTAATTTTCAAAAGTATGACAAACGAACTTACATTCAACGACCTCCCGCAGGTCGTGGCCGAGCTTCGGGATGAGGTAATCGGCATGAGACAAATGCTCACCAGTCTGCAAAAGGATAACGGACAACGCAAGGAGAACACCCACCACCCCATGTCGGTGGAAGATGCTGCCGGGTATCTGAAGATACCGCTACGTACCCTTTATATGAAATTGGGCAACGGTACCATTCCTGCCACCAAGCCAGGCAAGAGGTACGTTCTCTATCAGGATGAGCTTGACAAATGGCTGGAGTGCAACCGCAAGAATCCCGTTCCTCTGACCGATGAGGAACAGAACGCAGCCATTCTTGCAGCCAACAGGCGCAAGCCAAACAAAGCGGACTGGAGGTGAGTATGGAGAACTGTTACAATTTTTCGTTTTTCCGTGCCCCGATCCAGAACACGGTTCCTGATGTAGCCTTCAGCATCCTTGATGCCTACCGCTACATCTCGGAGCCGATTGCCAAAGAACGGACGGAACAATTGCGTACCATGGCCTCACAGGATGAAGCCAGACTTTTCAAGGCACGGCACTTTGATTACTGCACTTTCTCAGGACTGTTCGAATCCCGCTCCTCTTCACATCTCATACAACATTCAGGGTTGGTCTGTGTGGACTTTGACCATGTGGAGGATATTCCTGCGCTAAAACAGCAGTTGCTGGAGCATGAGTATTTCGATACGATCCTGATGTTCACCTCACCTTCGGGAAACGGAGTGAAATGGATTGTTGAGGTTGACCTGCAAGGTTGGGAGCACTCCCGTTTCTTCAAGTCCATGATAAACTGTCTGAAAGCGACAGGACTTCCTCCTGTTGATATTTCGGGCAGTGATATTGCCAGAGCCTGTTTCCTCCCATACGACCCAAATGTTTATATCCATCCAAAATTTCAAGACGATGCCAAAGAAACATTTTATACCCCAGCAGTGGGAAGCATGCTCAGATGAGAATTGTATTCCTATATGCAATAAGGTGTATTCTAGCGATTGTGGCAACGATAGAGTCAATGATGTGGAACGTATCGTTTCCTTGATTGAACAACAGGGTGCAGACATCGCACCATCCTATGAAAACTGGGTAAAACTCGGCTTTGCATTGGTGGATGGCTATGGCGAGAATGGACGAGACTACTTCATGCGCCTAAGCTCCCTTCACGCAGGGTGTACCCCGGAAGCGGCAGAATCCCAATATGACAAATGTCTCCGCTCCGGTAATTCGGGAATCACCATATCCACCTTCTTCCATCTGGCAAAACAGGCCGAAATATCCATTTCCATACCGAATGGTAAAATGGCAATTTGGCAAAATGGTAATTTGAGAGACCATGCGGATAAACAAAATAACTCTGAAATATCCAAAAGTCCCAATTGCCAAGATGGTAATATGGAAATATCAGAGGAAAAAGAGGCAGTAAAAGTCCAAAATACCAAATATCCATATTGCCAGAACGGTAAAACGGACATTTCTGCCAAATGGATATTTGAGGAAGATGAGCTGCCGCTTTTCCCAGAAGAGGTATATGCCCATCTCCCTCCTTTTCTTGACAGCGTGATGAGAAGTGCCATATCACCGTCGGACAGGGACATGTTGTTGATTGGGGCAATTACGGTTCTCTCTTCCACACTGGACAAGGTGAGCGGAGTCTATGACGAGCGCATTGTCTATCCCAACCTGTATCTGTTTGTTTCCGCAGATGCTGGCATGGGCAAGGGTGCATTGACTCTGTGCCGTGAACTGGTTGCGCCCATTAATACGGAATTGCGTACTGCTGCCAGACTGCAATTGGCAGACTCGGACAGCAGCAAAGAGAAGGATATGCCCATGCTCGCCCTTATCATTCCGGCCAACAGCAGTGCCAGCGCGTTCATCAAGACATTGGCGGACAATAACGGTACCGGGCTGATGTTCGAGACGGAAGGCGACACGCTCAGCCAAACATTGAAGTCCGACTACGGGAACTATTCCGACACGTTGCGCAAGGCGTTCCACCATGAGCCAGTGTCACTGTGCCGCCGCAAGGACAGGGAGTTCCTTGAACTGGACTGTCCCAAACTGAGTGTCGTGCTTGCCGGGACACCCGGACAGGTCCGTAACCTCATACAGGATTCTGAGAACGGGTTGTTCAGCCGTTTCATGTTCTTCAATATAAAGTTCGAGAGGAACATCCGAAACGTGTTTGTCGTAACTGATTCCAAGAAGTCCAAGACGGAGACCTTCCGTCAATTGGGTGAGCAATATAAGGAACTGTCAGGAAAGATTCAACGGGAGGCTTCGGCATACGAAGTGAGCATCCCACCATTCCTGCACGCTCATTTCATGGACCACTACAACCAGCTGAACAACGAATGCTGCGAAGCCATCGGCAACAGGATGCAGGGTGTGGTGAGAAGAAACGGACTGATGGCATTCCGCATCATGATGGTGCTGACGCTTGTCCGGCATCTGACGGATGAGTGCTACCATCCGATGCCGGAGGGACAATCTCTGAGACTGGAATGTTCTGACGAGGATTATCACACATCACTCACTATTGCCGAGACAATGCTGTATCATTCCGCATATATGTTCCGTCAGTTGGAGAAGCCTTCCTCCCCCGCATCAGCATTCAACAGGAATGACAGAAGAGAAATACTGTACATGATGTTGCCCGACAGTTTTACCAAACAGGAGTATCTGGCTGTTGTCCGTCAACTGGAGTATAGCGAGAGTACCTGCAATAAATGGATTGACCGGTATATAGAGGAAAACCGCCTCCGGCATTGCGGGCACTCCAAGTATGAAAAGGTGCAGAGAACTTCACCTGATACTCTTTCTTCAACAGCTCCGCCATAACAGTATCGTCCACTCCATGAGCTTGCTCTTATACAGACTTTGCAAAAGTCCTAAACTCAATAAGGACTTTTTGCCCGAGAGCAAGAAAGTCCCATGAGGCAGGGAGCGTCTATGCCGCACATTGTCCCTGCACCCCGATAGCGAGCAAGCTCTTTTCATCCTCTTTTATAGAAATGTTGAAACTCAAAAATACAGAAAAAGATTATGGTACAAGAACAGAAACAAGCCCTGCATATAGAGAACGGAAAATCATTCAGCCGGAGTGAGGCCAACGAGAATGAAAGACGTTGGGATGACCGGAAGATAAACCAGCTTAACAGAGACCCTGCCAACAATTACGACAGGACACGGATGCATCTGAACTTTGAGATTGGCAGTGACGGAAAGATTCATCCGTTAGGCTATATGGACAAGCGGTTGGATGAGAGGATACAGGAACGGCTGGACGAACTGGAATATCATCCGTTCAAGGCTGACAGCAAGATTCAGCCGAACATCTGCGCCAAACTAATCATCGGAGGAAATCACGAGCGGACGCTTGAGATGGCTTTCGGGAGCCAGACCGTGAATATGAACAAGGGAGCTGACAACAGTCATCTGCACCGTTGCCGTGAGGTGGAGGACTGGGCGATGGATTCATACAGGTGGTGTTGCGAACAGTTCGGCAAGGAAAATGTCATCGGCTTTCAGGTGCATCTGGACGAAAAATCACCTCATTGCCATGCACTTGTTATTCCCGTAGGTAGAAAAGGCAAGGAGAAAAAGGAACGGGTGATGTGGTCTGCAAAGTTCGGGAAGAACGGCGGAGAGTATAAGGCTATTCTTCATGCAATGCACACCTCGCTGTATGAGACAGTTGGCAAGAAGTACGGGCTTGAACGTGGCGATAGTGTAAAAGACCGCAATGTGCGCCATTTAGATAAGCATGAGTTCTACCGTGAGCAACTGAAATTGGAGAAGGCAATCAAAGGGCTTACAACGATGAAAGAGAATCTTGAAAGTTCCATTTCCAGACTTCAGAATGAGATACAGACTGTCCGCTTCCGTCTTTCTGACCGTAAGATAACGTTGCATGAGGCTGACAGTAAAGTGCATCGGCTGGAGAATGAAATATCAGCCTTGCAGGAGAAGCTATCGGACAAGGCTGGTAAGCTACAGGAAAAACAACAGGAACTAAACCGCTTGATGAAAGATGTCGGCAATGTGCATCAGATTATCACCCCATTCAAGAATCACCGCATTGGTTTTACCGCTCCCCAAATCACGGAAGTACCGCCTACGTTCGGGCGTGAGAAATGGATGGAGAAACAGAACAAGCGGATAGAGACCATGTTCAATAAGGTTGTTGCTGAGATTGAGAGGTTGTATATGACAGAAGCTGAAAAGCAAGTAAAATCTGCCCAACAGAATCAACTGATAGACTACAAGAAGTATCACCGATATAGGAATGAGAGCGGGCAACTACGTCAATATATCCGGGACATAACCGAAGAGAACGGCAAACTCAATGAAACACTCTGCGGATTATTGGATGTCTTAGCCATTCCTGATTTTCGGGAGAAGTTTTTTGCTATTGCCGATGCGCTGATTGGTGGTCGTCCTATTCCGACATCATCCGGTGGCGGAGGTGAAACATCCGACCTTCGTTGGGATGGACGCAATCCCGATGAAGATGACCAGAGTTATAGACGCAGATGTATGATAGCGGCAGCGGGAATAGTAATAAGCAGGAATAGGACAAAAGGATTTAGAAGATAATTATGGCATCAATAAAGATAAAGTTCAGACCCTCCACAGTAGAAGGTAAGGAAGGAGGACTATATTTTCAGATTATACAGAACAGGGTAATTCGTCAAATGAACACGGACTATAAAATCTATGCATACGAATGGGATGCAGAAATAGAAAGCGTTGTGGTCAGTGGCGCACGTGCCAATATCCTATGCAGCATTAGGGAGCGTATGGAATGGGACTTGTCAAGATTTGAAAGGATTGTACGCCAGTTAGAGCAGGAAAGACGCAAATATACGGCAGATGATGTAATTACACTATTCCATAAAGTGACCAAAGAGACATCCTTGTTTTCCTTTATGCATAGTGTAATTATTCAACTGCGACAATTGGGAAAGATACGCACTTCCGAGACTTATACGGCAACTCTTAAAAGTTTCATGGAATTTCGTGAAGAACATGACGTTCCGCTTGACGGTGTTAACTCTGACCTTATGCTTTTATACGAAGCTCATCTGAAAGCGAAAGGAGTACGCATGAATACCATATCATTCTATATGCGTATTCTTCGGGCAGTATATAACCGAGCAGTGGAAAAAGAACTTACGCCACAGAAGTATCCGTTCCGTCATGTCTATACCGGAGTGGACAAGACTGTTAAGCGTGCTGTTCCTGTTAAAGTCATCAAGGCCTTGAAAGAACTGAATCTGTCAATGAAGTCTTCGTTGGATTTTGCGCGTGATATGTTCATGTTCAGTTTTTACACAAGAGGGATGTCCTTTGTTGATATGGCATACCTTAAAAAGACGGATTTACAGAACGGAATCCTGACCTATTGCAGGCGAAAGACCGGACAGCGGCTTACCGTCAAATGGGAGAAATGTATGGAGGAAATCATCAAGAAATATCCATCAAACAGTTCTACCTATTTATTGCCGATTATCAAGGAGCAAGGGAATGAGCGGAAGCAGTATGACAATGCCCTGCATCTGGTCAATTATCGGTTGAAAGACCTGTCGGGAATGCTGAAACTTCAACGGCCTTTGACAATGTATGTGGCGCGCCATTCATGGGCGAGTGTGGCCAAGGTAAGAAATGTTCCGTTGTCAGTCATTAGTGAGGGCATGGGGCATGATTCTGAAAAGACAACACAGATTTACCTTGCTTCTCTCGAAGCATCGGTGGTTGACAAGGCAAACAAGATGATTTTGGAATTGCTGTAGGCAAGAAGTTGTTTAGCAAAAATCTCAATCTCTTCGTAAGAGACGGATATTTGATGCAAAGATACTCATTTTCAGTCAAAATTCAGCTTATTTAAGAGAAAAACTGCTATTTGTGCCATCAAATTTTCATGTTGTTTTACAAAACATATTCATTTTCGACAGAATGGGCGGAATATCAAGACTTTCCTATTTTCTTCGTCTCTTACGAAGAGACGAACTTATTTTGCTCGACAAAGACCACCGCCAATAGGCAAAAGAAATAATGGAACTCCCTCGTAGTGTAAAAAGGGCTTGGTCGCCCGTCGAGACACTATGCAGGGAGTTCTTGTGTTAAATATGGAACTACCGAAGCAATTCGACAATATCACCCAGAGGGTCATTGACGACTTGAAGGCCACGCTGCAAAAGGGTTCAAAGGTGTCAATGGCAGGCGCCTCTTTCTCCATCTATGCTTTTGAGGCACTTCAAAAGGAACTGGAGAAGATAGACGAATTGCGTTTCATCTTTACCTCGCCCACATTTAACAAAGAGCGTTCCAAGAAACAGAAGCGTGAATTCTATATTCCTAAACTTAACCGTGAGCGCACGCTGTATGGCTCGGACTTTGAAATAAAGCTCCGTAACAACCTTACGCAAAGGGCTATTGCCAAGGAGTGTGCCGATTGGATTCGCAGAAAAGTCCGCTTCAAGACCAATGTGTCACAGATGAACATGCCCGGTTTCTTGAACGTGAAGAACGGGGAGGGGCTGTTTACCTATATGCCTTTCAATGAGTTCACCACAACGGAACTCGGTTGCGAGCGTGGCAACAACATTTTCCAACTCATTCAGCGTATGCCATCACCCATCAGCGATGCCTACCTCAAGAACTTCAATGACTTCTGGCAAGACAAAGAGAACTTTACTGATGTTACGGATGCCATAATCGAAAACATTGAGAATGTCTATCGTGAGAATGCTCCTGACTTCATCTACTTCGTCACGCTATATAATATCTTCAACGAGTTTCTTTCCGACATCAGCGAAGATGTACTGCCAAACGAGGCAACAGGTTTCAAGTCATCGCAAGTATGGAACAAGCTCTATAATTTCCAGAAGGATGCCGCCCTTGCCATCATCAATAAACTGGAGACTTACAACGGCTGCATCCTTGCCGACAGTGTCGGTTTAGGAAAGACCTTCACTGCTCTGTCAGTTATCAAGTATTACGAGAACCGCAACAAGTCGGTGTTGGTGCTTTGTCCCAAGAAACTCTATGACAACTGGAATACCTACAAGAGCAACTACCGCAACAATCCGCTGGAGAAAGACCGTTTGCGTTATGACGTGTTGTTTCATACCGACCTTTCGCGCGACCATGGCACAAGCAACGGCATTGACCTCGCCTTGCTCAACTGGGGAAACTATGACCTTATTGTGATAGATGAAAGCCACAACTTTCGCAATGGTGGTAAGGTCACTACCGATGAGGAAGACGAGAACCCGCGTGAAAACCGTTATCTCCGTCTGATGAACCGTGTGATTCGTGCCGGAGTGAAGACAAAGGTGCTGATGCTTTCAGCTACTCCTGTCAACAACCGTTTCAACGATTTGAAGAACCAGTTGCAGTTGGCATACGAGGGCGAGCAGTCGCTTATCAATGACAAACTGGATGTTGACCGTCCCATTGAGGATATCTTCCGCTCGGCACAGGCGCAATACAACATTTGGGTGCATCTTGAAGACCCGAAGGAACGCACGGCAGAACGATTGCTGGATATGCTTTCGTTTGACTTCTTCCAAGTTCTGGATGCCGTCACCATTGCCCGAAGCCGCAAGCATATAGAAAAATACTATGACACAGCAGATATTGGCAAGTTCCCGACACGCTTGAAACCTATATCCAAGCGTCCACACCTCACTGACCTTGACGAAGCCATTACCTATAGGGACATTGCCTCCCAGCTTGATGAGCTTAACCTGAGTGTCTATGCGCCGTCAGATTATATTCTGCCTTCCATGCGCAGTAAGTATGAGATTGACAAGGATGACAGCGGAGGGCATCTTGGAATGTCGGGTCGTGAAAAGGGTTTGAAGAAACTCATGGCAATCAACCTGCTCAAACGTCTGGAGTCTTCGGTAAACTCGTTCCGCTTGACGCTGGAGCGTATGAAGTCGCAGGTTGACGAGACTTTGAAAGCTATCGACACTTTTATGGAGACACGGCAGGATACACGCCTCTCCCTTCAGACATTGGAGAGTATGCTCGACGGCGATGACAGTGAGAATGACTTTCTTGTCGGAGGAAAGAAAACGCGCGTATCGCTTGCCGATATGGATTGCCGTTCATGGAAACGTGACTTGGCGGCAGACCAATATATCATAGACCTGTTGCTGGTTATGCTCCGCGACATAACACCCGAACATGACAGCAAATTGCAAATGCTTATAGAGAACTTGCGTGAGAAGTTTGCACATCCGATAAACGGTGACAACAAGAAAGTGCTTATCTTCACTGCTTTCAGTGATACGGCTGAATATCTTTATGACAATCTGGCTCCAGCCATTATGGAGAACGCTGGGCTGCATACCGGATTGGTTACAGGAAATGAAGTCGCTTCAACCATCAAGGGGCTTCGCGCTGACTTTAACAGCATCCTTACGCTCTTTTCTCCCATATCAAAAGAGGCAGACAAGTTGTTGCCTGACACAAAGGAACGGATAGATGTTCTTATCGCCACTGACTGTATCAGCGAGGGACAGAACCTTCAGGATTGCGACTACTTGATCAATTATGACATACACTGGAACCCCGTCCGCATTATCCAGAGATTTGGGCGTGTGGACCGCATCGGCTCACGCAATGACGTGATTCAGTTAGTAAACTATTGGCCGGACATAGAACTGGACGACTACCTCCGTCTGAAAGGACGTGTGGAGGCACGCATGACAGGTGTCAATATCACAGGTGCGGGCAATAGCAATGTTCTTCTTTCCGATGAGGAACAGGCAGACCTCGACTATCGCAAGAACCAACTGCAACGCTTACAGGAAGAGGTGGTTGACCTTGAAGATATGGACACGGGCATCAACATCATGGATTTGGGACTCAACGAGTTCCGAATGGACTTGTTGGCATATATGCACGAGCATCCAGACATTGAGCATACGCCTTTGGGCATGAGTGCAGTGGTGCCTGCTTCAGAAGTTGTTAAGCCTGGTGTCATATTCATCTTAAAGAACCGAAACAATGCGGTGAACATAGGCAGGCAGAACTTATTGCATCCGTTTTATATGGTTTATCTGTCTGACGGGGGCGAACCGATTATCAATCATCTTTCGCCAAAACGGTTGCTCGACATCATGCGCCTTTCGTGCAAGGGACGTACTGAACCCATCAAGGAACTGTGCCATGCGTTCAACAAGGAGACTGCCGATGGACGGAAAATGCAGCATTATAGTGAACTGCTGCAAAAGGCGGTGGGCACTATTGTGGAGCAGAAAGAGGAAAGCGACCTTGAAAGCCTTTTCTCTTTTGGCGAGACAACTGCCCTTGTGAATGACATTAAAGGGCTGGATGATTTTGAGCTGATTTGCTTTCTTGTGATAAAGGAAGGAGGTGACCGTGGATAATATTTTGAAATATCCGCAAAATACCATCGTCAATCGCGTAGTGCCAAAGACAATGTTCTATAAGTTCATGGAGGTAAATCCTCGCATGAAGACACGCTTCGTGAATGATGTGGTCAACATCACATGGCTATACAAGTTAGCGGCATCCACGCTGAATGTTACCGATACGGAACAGATGAAGGAGATAGAGGTGTTTGTGGTGAATCTTAAACAAGCGGACTGTCCGACAGACCTGTTTTCATTCATCGACATTAACATGCCCCATCACATAGTCTTTATACTTGTGCATGACAATCATGCCATGCTGCTTATCAACTATAAGGATTGGACAGATGATACACATATAAAGTTCTGTATCACGCAGACCTTTGCCTCATCATGGGTGGCATTAGACGACTTGCATCTGCAAATTGACGGCCAGTCTTTGCCACGAATCTACGACAACTTCATAGCTCAGGTCAGTGGCATCGGTGAGCACAAAGCCGGCAGTATGGCAGACATCGTTGCATTGAAGAAGCAAATAGCGGCAGCCGAAGCGGAACTGAAAAGTTTGGAGAAGCGAATGCGCAAAGAACCGCAACTGGACAGGCAAATGCAGATGAATAAGCAGGTGAAAGCCACGCGGAAAGAACTGAAAGAATTGAAAAATAAATTAGAAGAACTGAAATAATGGAAAAGATAAAATTGACAAAGAGAGGTAAAAAGATTCTTTTGTTGTTGAAAGAAGGTAAATATAAACCCGAAAAGTCAGATTTCAATGAACTAAATCTTTTGACGATTGAGGGCTTAGGACAGGGGACAAGAGGACTTTGCGACTCCTTTATAACCTATCAATTAACAGACAAAGGTAAAGCATATCTGCTTTCAAATCCGAAATTAAAGAATCCATCAATCTTTGATGACAAGAAGTATATCGTGACAACAATTATCTCAATTATAGCTCTAATTCTCTCTATAATAAAATAATATATGGAACAGCCGAAATATATAGATATACAAACGCCTGATGGCGCAGAACTGAATCTTGATGCCCTCTATAAGATTGCCCCTTCGTGCTTCACGGAAGCAAAGGGTGATGATGGGGAAGTACGTCGTGTAGTTGATTTCAACAAACTCCGTTTGCTTCTCGGTGATAATGCCGTAGAGGATACTCCCGAAGTGTATGATTTCACTTGGGTAGGTAAGCGAGCAGCATTGCAAGAGGCGGTAGCACCTATCAATAAAACTTTGCGTCCTTGCCCCGAAGAAAGTGTTGACTGGGACAAGACACAGAATCTCTACATAGAAGGTGACAACCTTGAAGTGTTGAAGCTGCTCCAAAACTCTTATATGGGTAAGGTCAAGATGATTTATATTGACCCGCCTTATAATACGGGGAATGATTTTGTGTATCATGATGATTTTACACAGTCTGCGGAAGAATATGATGAGAGTAACCGTGATGAAGAAGGGAATCGCTACCGTAGAAATACTGACTCAAACGGACGTTTCCACTCAGATTGGTGCTCTATGATTTATACACGCCTAATGGTCGCAAGAAGTTTACTTACAGATAATGGTGTTATTTTTATTAGCATTGATGAGAATGAGATCCAAAATATGCGTAAGATAACTGACGAAGTGTTTGGAGAGTCAAATTTTATATCGCAGTTGGGATGGCAAAAGGTTTATTCGCCCAAAAACCAAGCACGCTACTTTTCTAACGATTACGAGTTTGTCCTTTGCTATTGCAAGAACATTTCCAGTTTCAGTATAAACTTGCTTCCTAGGACTGAAGCTATGAATGCAAGATATAAAAATCCGGATAATGATCCTCGTGGTGATTGGAAAGCGGGAGACTGTGTTGGTAATGGTGTACGCTCACAAGGATATTATGACGTGGTAAGTCCAAAAACAGGAAAAGTATTCAATGTGCCACAAGGAAAACATTGGGTTTATGCACGTGATAATATGATGAAAATGATAGAGGACAATCGTATCTGGTTTGGAAAGGATGGTAACTCATTCCCTGCGGTTAAACAATTTCTATCTGACGTTACAGGCAGAAGGCCTTCAAGCCTTTTGATGTATGAAGATTATGGTCATACAGATATGGCTAAAAAGGATTTAATCAAACTGTTTAAGGATTTAGAAAACGTTCCTTTTGATACGCCAAAGCCCGTCAAACTTATAAAAATGCTTTCTATAATCGGTAGTGATAAAGAGGATATAGTACTGGATTTTTTTTCAGGTTCCGCAACTACCGCCCAGGCCATTATGGAACTTAATGAAGAAACACAAAGCAACCGTAAGTTTATTCTTGTTCAAATGCCAGAGATTATTGACGACAATCCGGGAGCGATTAAAATAGGTTTGAATAATATAGCCGAAGTTGGCAAGGAGCGTATCCGCCGTGCTGGAAAGACAATAAAAGAAGAGAATCCATTGACGGCCCAAGATCTTGACACAGGCTTCCGTGTGTTCAAATGTGACAGCAGTAACTATAAAGATGTGGCTTTTGCTCCGAAAGATTATACTCAGGACATGCTTGCAGGACTGCTTGACAACATCAAGGAAGACCGCACCGACCTTGACTTGCTGTTTGACTGTATGCTTCGCTGGGGCGTGGAACTGTCTTTGCCTTTGAGCACAACAAAAGTTGATGGCTGCACGATACACAATGTGAACGATGGCGACCTTGTGGCTTGTTTCGATGGTAATGTGACGGAAGCGGTGATTGATGCTATTGCCGACTTGTCACCTTTACGTGTGGTATTCCGTGACAGCAGTTTCAACGAAGCGGCACAGAAGATGAACCTCTTTGAACTCTTCAAGCAGAAGTGTGACTGGACGGACGAGGAAGTGAAGAACAATGTGCGTGTCATCTAAAAACATTCAGTGAACTATGGCAAAAAAACTGACACTGAAATTCAAGAATCAACAGTTCCAGACGGATGCGGCTCGGGCTGTGACCGATGTGTTCCGTGGGCAGCGCAACCAGTCGATGGTGGAGTTTACCCATGACATGGGACGTTCGTCAGACGGTTCACAAGACCTCTTTGATGTAGTGGGCTTCCGCAATCAACCGCTTACTGTCCCCGCAGGACAGATATTGGAAAACATCCGACAGATACAAATGGCGGCACAACTGCGGCCATCGGAAACAATAGATACTGCAGACCTACGCCTGACCATCGAAATGGAGACGGGAACGGGCAAAACCTATACTTACATCAAGACCATGTATGAGTTGAACAAGCTCTATGGTTGGAGCAAGTTCATCATTGTGGTGCCAAGTATTGCCATTCGTGAAGGTGTATGCCGCTCCTTTGAGATAATGAGCGAACACTTTGCAGCAGAGTACGGCAAGCGCATACAGTCGTTCATATATGACTCGAAACAACTGACTAAGATTGACCAGTTTGCCAGCGACTCGAATATGCACGTGATGATAATCAACACGCAGGCGTTTGCCGCCCGTGGGGAGGATGCCCGTCGCATCTATATGAAGTTGGATGCCTTCCGCTCACGCAAGCCTATTGATGTGATAGCCGCCACAAAGCCTATCCTGATTATTGACGAACCGCAATCGGTATTGGGAGCCGACAAGAAGAACGCTACACGTGAAAAGCTGAAAGAGTTTAAGCCGCTCTTCACCTTATTATATAGTGCCACGCACAGAGCTGACGACATAGTAAATATGGTTTATCGTCTGGATGCAATGGATGCCTACAACAAGAAATTAGTGAAGAAAATCTCGGTGAAGGGTATCAATCAGCATGGTTCTACAGCCACCAACGGTTATCTCTATCTGGAGAGTATCGAACTGTCGAAAGGCAATCCGCGTGCCCGTATAGGTTTCGACAAGAAGGGGGTAAGTGGAGTAAAGCAAGTGACGCAGTTGGTGAGTGACGGATTTGACATCTATCAGCAGTCGGGCAGACTGGAGGAATACGCCAACGATTATCGTATAGAAAGCATAGACGGCTACAACCGTTGCATACGCTTGTTGAACAACACTGTTCTATACGAGGGTGATATGATTGGACGTGTGAACGACATTTATGTGCGCCGCCACCAGATACGTGAGACCATCCTATCACATATCAACAAGGAGCGTCAGCTGTTCAAGATGGGCATCAAGTGTCTCTCGCTCTTCTTTATAGACCATGTGGATAACTACCGTATCTACAACCAGGGAGGCGGCACAAGCAAGGGGCAGTTTGCAGAAATCTTTGAAGAGGAATACCACAACATTATGGGTGCATTGCAACTGCAAACTGATGATTCGCAAGAATATATAGACTACTTGAAACGATGGAAAGCGGAAGAGGTACACAACGGCTATTTCTCCCGTGACAAGAAAGGGCACTTTGTGCAACCTTCAAAGACAGAGCTAAAGAACGAGAGCAGCAATGACACCTCTGCGTATGACCTCATCATGAAAGACAAGGAGAAGCTACTGTCGTTTGATGAACCAACACGCTTTATCTTTTCGCACTCTGCCTTGAAAGAAGGTTGGGATAATCCGAATGTGTTCCAGATATGTACACTGAAGGACAGCGACAACCAGACAAAGAAACGGCAAGAAGTGGGGCGTGGTATGCGCTTGTGCGTAAACAGCCAAGGTGAACGGCAGGATGAGACCGTGTTGCACGGACGAGTGTTTGAAGTAAACGAACTGACTGTCATTGCCAGCGAAAGCTATGATGATTTTGCCAAGAAATTGCAAACAGAAATTGCCGATGCTGTTGGCGACCGTCCTATTAAGGTACAGCCTACTTTATTTGTGGATATGGTTGTCACCAATGCAAATGGAGAGCAGAAAAGACTGGATGAACTGGAAGCAAGTTTCTTGTTTTCAGCATTGGTTACTCATGGCTATGTTAACCGGCAAGGACAACTCACCCAACAGTTCCACGACCACAAGCAGCAGGGAACGCTTGATTTCGGTGAGGATTACAACGAATATAAGGCAGACATCGTAAAACGGTTGGATGCTGTATTCAATCCCAATGCTGTCAAGCCAGACAATGCCAGACAGACACGTGAAGCAAAGTTTGACTCGCAGAAGTTTGAGCGCAAAGAGTTTCAAGAACTATGGCGGAAGATTAACCATCAAACTTACTACACTGTTAACTTCAAGACAGAAGACCTAATCCAACGTGCCGTCATTGAACTGGACAACCACCTGAGAGTGTCGGAAATAAACATTCAAGTAACGACTGGCACGCTCAATGAAATAAAGAACAAACAGGAACTTACGGAAGGCATTGCCATGAAAGTGACAGGCACAGACACACACGCTGTCAAGGAACTGGTAAATGAGAATGTAAAGTATGACCTAATCGGGAAATTAGTGGAAGCCACCGGACTGACACGCCGTGTCATTGTGACCATCTTGCAAAAGATAAGCCCTAACACCTTCTATATGTTCAAGGCTAATCCCGAAGAGTTTATCATCAAGGCAGGTAACATCATCAATCAATGCAAGGCCATTGCCGTAATCGAACACGTTGCATATCATAAACTTGACAAGACCTTTAATTCTGACATATTCAGCACATCAGCCTTAAAGGGCAAACTGGGCGTCAATGCCATGGAGTCGCAAAAATCCCTTTACGACCTTGTAGTGGTAGATTCACAAGGCATCGAGATGAACTTCGCTCAAGCACTGGAGCATCAGAATGAAGTCATAGTCTATACAAAACTGCCCGGCGGCTTCTATATTAACACTCCTGCCGGACACTATAATCCCGACTGGGCAATAGTGTTCAAAGAAGGCACCGACATCAAACACGTCTATTTCGTTGCTGAAACCAAAGGCTATAGTGATGACGAAGTACTGGACTATCGCAGTGCTGAAAGCGTAAAGATAGAATGTGCCCGTCGTCACTTCGCCACAATCTCGAATTCTACTGTCACATACAAAGTGGTGAATAGCTATGCCGATTTGAGGAATGTGATAACGAAGTAGGAAAGACTACCTTCTATATAATCGGACGGAATTTTGTAACTTATAAACTTCCGCCCGATTGTGGTTTCGTTTTTGCCCACACTTGTTTTACACAATCTTAGGTACTACCTCTACAAATTTCTTACCATTATATACACAAATATGGAAAGTTTGTGTTCCAACTATAATCATCAATAATAATGGTACAACAAGCAATGCTGTATGATAATTGTTCTTAATAGAATTATAATCAACAGCAGATGGCTTTGGTTTGTCCTCTGGATGTGTATGCCATTCACCAATATAAAAACGGGTATGCTCTGACCGTTCGTAATCGGCTTCAATAAATTTATTCGCTATTGTTGCATCACGTTCACACCCACAACGAGTGTGTGCTTTAACACATGGTGGCGAAATTTTACAAATTCTGTAACAATTCTTACCAACTTGCGTACCTGTTAACACTCCACACATTTCGTTGCCTTCATGTTGGACATAACTCTTAAGGGTCTCTATTACTTCTTCTTTTATCTCGAAGTGACAATCGGCAATATTTATACAGGAAGTTCTTGCAAATCGTTTTTTAAGAATTCTGATGTTGGATGCAGGTTGATGTTTTTCTTTGTTGCTATTCCTATATTTCCTACCCATCGGTAACATTTTGACTCTGAAGGTTGTTCTAATAATTGGTCTATAATGGGGAACATTGTAGAAAGAAACATAGTTACATCATTGGCAGAATACTGTGCATAACTACCATTGCATCCTGCATCGCGTTTCGTAAGTTTCTCTTCATTTGTATATTCTTCCCTCTTTATCAAGCAAAAATCTATGAAACTATCATTTGCTTTATCTCTTAGCCGTTTAACAGACTCCATATCTTCTGGATTTACATATATCATGATGCCAGATATGCCATAAGGTTCCAACCAAAGTATAAAAGCCGGTTTTCTTACAAATCCTTCTAACATTTGGTTAATCAGCCATTTCTCAGACATAACATCACCTGTACAAATAAACATCGCACTAGCTTCGTTGATTGCTTCTTTTTTAAGTTGTTGTAAGTTCATTTGTAAGGTTTGTATTTTTCTATCTGGTCTGTATTGCTGTAGGTAGTGTGCTATGGCATATGACTTATATTGGTTGATGTATTCAAAACCAAGTAGATGCCGCCCGATATTATCTACCGTTAGCCAATCCCTATCTGTTAAGACAAACGCAGCATTGTTGTAACCGTTAAGATAGTAACATAAGTTACTACCTACACTACCAAGTCCAGCTATTAAAAAACGTCTATCCTTCATTATCTCACCTGCAGTTCGTTCTGCAATTCGCTGGTCTGAATATATTGAGACATGGAGTCTATCAAGTTTTTTATTCTTATTTTCAAAAGATGTCAAAACTTTGAACGAAGTCAGTGCTCCCTTCCGATAGCCATTCCTATTCACTTTCAGGTCGTGTATATATATGCCACCTACAGCATAATTCAATCCTATAGAAAAGAATACATTCACATTCCCGAAATGATTAAGGTATTTCTTGAACGTCTTCCTGTCTTCATTGTCACTTATCCTATCTATCACCTCTTGCCCCGTCATGCTAAATGGTGGCTCATTGGGGATTTTTAAAGAAGCAATATAGAGAACAGTAATCTCTCTTGTCTTATGCCTGAGTTTGATACTTGCTAATGCCTTGTCGTTCTCATCAGATGCAACAACATTCATCACATGCATACTACCATCTTTAAGGTTTTTACCAACATATGCAACACCTGTCATTTCACAAGTTTCTGTCGGTATATTACCTAACAAAATCCAATGGTCATCTACACTATTCTCTCCGTCATATTGTTCATTCCAATAATTTCTGATTTCTTTAGCATATTCATTGGAGTTGTCTCGACCGTAATAATTCTCAATCCACCTTCTTGTTCTGTCGATATTGTCACGTATTAGTCCTTCAATATTTTTCGCGTCATAAACCTCGCCATCCTCATATAAACACAACTTGCGTGTTTTTACAGATATATGGGGCAGGTATCTGAACCTATCATCTGGTATAATCACACATGGCATTGAGTAGGGAAAGTCTTTTGGAAATAGAATGTAAACTTCTACATCTTCGGCTTTATCCAATACCAATGCAGGTATCTGAACTTTCCAAATGTGAGTTCGTATTTTTTTCTCAAATCGCGGAATGCTATCAACCTCTTCTATATCGTATTCTTTTGAAAGTTCAATAAAACAGGTCTCCAATACGGTTTCAACATCAGGCATACTGGCTGTTTTTATTTATTGTACCTGAGAATCTCTGCTGTGAGGCATCTTCGTCAACATCTTTGGCCGTAGAACAACTGAACCTATCACCGAAATGTTTTTGCCATCTAACACATCCGTCATGTTGATTCTTGCTGGCTATAGCCTTCTCTGCGTCCTCTTTAAATGATTTCAATTCTTTTAAGAAGGCATCTTTCTTGCTTTTTGTATAATTGTCAAACAAGTCTTCATAAGGAGCTACAGGTCTCCAGCAATGGAAGTTTCCTTCAATACTAAGTTCGTCATATATATTCTTCAGTATATCTCGCATAGCAACATCATAACGATTTTCATCATTCCACTGATAATGTTTAGATACAAGCATTGACATGATGCAACCACTCGGCATCTTTGTACCTTCATTGCGCTTGTTTTCACACCATGCCTTCATGAAACGAACGAGTTCTCGTAATTTTGTTTTATCGTTACATTCTTTGCTAAACCAATCTATCATTTCATCAGGATTGGATTCATGCCACGGTTCAGCTCTGTGTGCAAGCATAGTCTTGTCATTAGCAGTGTCTAAAAAATAGATAGCTAAATCTATATGATGCCCATCCGCATATTGTACCCTAACACAAGGATTTATGTCATCTGCCCCGTTGGTTGTATGGTCCTTAACGGCCTCATATACTTCCCTATGATACCAGTTGATAGATTTACGGTCATTGATGTTGTCACTTTCGAAATATATTCCATCATCAAGGTCGTAAGCTCCTAAACCATTTTCATCTTTAATGGGATTTAGTAATGTGTGCATAGCGTAAGACCCCTGCCAATAAAAAGTAGGTTGGATATAATCGCTATGATTATCTTTGAAGTACTTTCTTATTTTAGCTCTCAATGCATCTCGATTCGTCTTGAGAGTCTTACGGCGCGTTGAAGTAGCTTTTATAACATCGTGAAACGCCTTAAATTGTTCATGATTATTTGCCATATTAATATTCTTTTGGATTTAAAGTCTTTTTTGTTTGAAAAAAATGAGCTATCTCTGGACGCATTTTTTCGTTCATAGCCGTGTTGTCCGCAATCTTTATAAGAAGTCTCAGAGAATCCTCACTTGCATTGTCCATGTCAATTATTTTATCCTGTTCTGGAGATAAAGGCATGTTTTCAATTCTGTGAAAGTCGAAGGGAAATGACAAATACCCCTTCAAGTTTGACATCAAAAACATTGCCGATTTTGATTGGCTAATAGAATAAGCATCAAAGAGCGTATCCTTCCAACTGACAAAAGCCCTATTCAGCTTATGATGTTTCTCTCCTTTTGTTTTCTGACAACTACTTATCGAAAGGATTTCAAGACCACAAAAACGTTGGTCTTGTGCGAACTTATATAAAAACTCTGTCAAAGCTACAAGAATTGGATTATTTGCCCACAAACCTCCGTCAACAAATTGATCATCTTCTATTTCCATAACGGGTAAATATGTAGGAGCTGCAGAAGTAGCCAATGCAACATCTACATAGGTCTTCCGATCATCCTCTGTGAATTTGTCAAAATCCTTTTTAAAGACTCTCGGATTAGAGGTTAATGTATTATAGGCAGGAATGCAAAGAAAATTATTACTTTCTGCAATTGTTCGATTTCCAAAGACACTTTCAAGAGCAGAACGCAATTTTTTTGCAGAATATTTCCCGCCAAATGCCACTTGTTTCGCACCTAGATAAATACGACCACCTGGCATACATTTAACTCTCTCGTTGAAAATAGACGGTCCCTTCTCTCTATAGAATTTTACAACACTGCTCATAGGAATTTTGAGCGATGCTGCAAGGGCTATAATACCTCCCGTAGAAGTACCACAAAGCATATCAAAACAGTCAGAAACAACACATCCGAAAACTTCTTCGAATTTTGCTAAAAGTTCAGCTGAATAGATGCCCTTTATGCCACCACCATCAATACATAGGATTTTAAAATGTCTAGCTTCCATGCAATTAACTTTTTATGGATATTAGTAATGTTTTATGTCGATTTTTCTAATTAGTTTTATTCATCACACTCTCAGCCAACAGGTACACTCGTGTCCCGATTGTTTGTGGCCAGCGGTCTGCAGGATTCTTGTCTAACGCTTTTGCTCGTGCTATTGCATCCTCAACATAGGCTATCAACATTTGCGCATCGTAGGCAGACTCGTGATAGGAACCCATCTCTTGACGCAACTGTACCTTCAGATATGGGTCAGCATTCTTTGACTTTCTACGGTTCTCCATCCATTGTTGTTGCTCTTCCGGCGTCAGCAAAGTTGCATCTACCAAATGCAGCAATAACCAAAGTTCGAAGCAAGGATTACTTAGAGCCACGTGCAGATAATCATCTTGTGCACATTCTTTAGCCACATGCGACAACATCGCATCGGTCCAACGGTCTCTGTCTATAACCAACCAAAGTTCGTCATCAGATTCCAGGTCATATTGTCCTTTGTAATCGTTCAGCTGTTTTAATACATGCTCGGGACTTGAGTTATTCTGCTCGTTCTCGTGCCTTTCTAATATATGTACGTGCACACGTGGATTGGTATATTCTTTGGCTAATGCCTTGAAATATATCCGCTCCGTATCTTTGCCCTCAGAGGCTATGACTATCAGGCGAGCATCGCGAAATGCCTCACGGCGCTCACGTATCAAACTATTCCTGTTTCGCATCCCAATGAATATTATCTAATTCTCCAAAGAAAGGAATTGCACCATAGCGGCCGTTTAGATAACCTTTCTGAACATTCTCTCTTGGTTTGTATTCACAGAGTGAGGATAAATGACTTTCCCCTTTTTTGTCTTTCTCCACAAACCATATCTCATCTTGACGGACTGGTGCAGTGGAAAGTAGATTTGATTCATGGGTGGTGCATATCAACTGCATTTGCGAATCACTCCTAAGCAGACTGTTGTACATCTCCAACAACTTCAATGTCAGCATAGGGTGCAAACTTCTATCGACTTCGTCAATCACATAGACGGCGTCGTTGGCACGCATATCAATAAGCATGGGTATGAAGTCGAAAAGGCGTGATGTTCCATCAGACTCTTCGAACATTTCGAATATATAATCTGAGTTAGAACCGTCCTTTTTGTGGATTGTTTTCAACTCATACCACTTCAAATTCTTAGACTCGTCTTTTTCGGCAAAGATAAAATGACTCTCATTGTGGATTACCACACCCATCTTCTCATCTTTTCCTTCAAGATTTTCCTCGATTTTTTGTCTGATTTCATCCGGAATGTTCAGCTCTTCGGGCTTCGCTTCCACACGACAAAGATCTGAAATACCTGTACCAAAATATCCCAGCAGATCACGCATCACAGTCCTGAACTGATTGTCGCTCACTACTCGGAACGGGAAGTCCGTCCGATGGGTTTCCGGGAAGATGATATTTAGATTCTCGAACCACTTTCTCGCTAACTTGATAACATCGATACCTTTTCCGTTACGTTCAATATACTCACTCAGGAAAGTGCCCTTTGTAGGTGTACCGTCAATCAAGTATTTAAGGAATTGCCCGTTCTCATCCTTTAGGAACTGAGGTGCAATCACATTCCCCCAATCATTACCAGAACGTTTGCGCTCAAAAATCATAGTATCATTCCGACTACCGGTCTTGTATAACCATTCCTCCAGCAAACCACCCTTCGAGAACGCCACGCCGTAAGCAAGAAATTGGTCATTCACTTTAAACTCCAATTCAATACTTGAACGCTCCTGCGGATTGTCCGTCATCTTGAAATAGTTGTACTTACGGTTGCTCCAGCCATTCAAAGCAAATGCTTTGATGATAGCCAAACATTTTATAATGTTGGACTTTCCAGAAGCATTGGCTCCATATATAAGTCCCATGCGAAGCACTGAGATGTCATCACGTTTCTCTGCGCGTGACACATGCAGCGGCAACAAATCGCTCTTGCTGGCCGTAAACAAGATACGTGTTTCCTCGTTAAATGAGTAGATGTTTTCAAATTTTGCAGATACCAACATAATATCACATCGAATATTTAGTAAATAATCGGTGCAAAGGTAATAAAAATATTTCTATTATGTCACATTTATACGAAAAGATTGTAACCAACTGACATAATTTTAACTTTAATTTACTAAATAGTCAAACTTTTGCGACAAATTGTCGTATATCTGACTTTGGCGTAAATTTTGCAAGAACAGAAGTGTGCTATGGCATATATGTCAAAACTGAGCACAGAAAGGAGGTGTAATAGATGAGTAAGAATCAACATGTAGTTCCGGTAGGAGATAAGTGGGGAATCAAGGGCGAAGGTAATTCGAGATTAACTTCCACATTCGATAGGCAGTCTGACGCAATTGCCGCTGCTCGTCAAATTTCCAGAAATCAGCATTCCGAGCTGTTCATTCATGGTCACAATGGTCAAATTCGAGAAAGAGATTCCCATGGAAACGATCCATTTCCTCCAAGAGGTTGAGAGCCTCAGCATTCTTTCCGCTTAGTGAAGAGTCCTAATACTACAGGGGCAGGTTGTAGTAGAGTAAGTAACCTTCAAATTAGAATCGAATGGGAATTTATAGAGTTCATAATTTGAAAGAAGGTGGTAGAAGTGGCAATTGGTTGGAATACTGGAAAAGAGCAACTGGGAAGAATGCCTATTTGTGCCATAAAGTTGATTGTTACCAACTTGCAACAGATGGGGCACATGTTCAATTGGACGCTCCTAATGACAACCGATGGTATATCGTACCACTTTGCCATAGATGTAACTGCCAATTTGGTGAGCATTTTATGGTTGAAGGACCGCTGGTATCTGTGACAGACCCAAGCGTAATCCTTTGGTAAAACAGGGATGTGCCATAGCGGGTAATCTCGCTATGGCTTTTTCTTACTTCTCACAGTTTTACGGACAATCATCCTTCTTATTGTATCATTTCCCTCATTTCGCAACCTCAAACTCGCATTTTTCCTGTAAAATCAAGTTAAATACGTTAAATCTTGGTTTTCTTCCATATGCAAGTAAAAAGCACATCCACTTTTCTACCGTATTAACTACAAATAACTGATAACCAATAATATCCACATACAAGGTTTAAACATAGATAATTATGACTAGATTTATGATGTAAAAGTAGTGTAAGAGGAAGAAAAAGTGAGATAATATTGTCGCCCTATTGATTAACAACCATTAATCTTTAGATAATATTGTGTTATTGGACCACAATTCTGTCTAAATTGTGCTACGAAGTGCCCTTCGGTTAACATGCCTACAAGCAAATGAAACAAATAAATTTTGTTTGCCATGACATAGAACTGATCTATTTCATGGCAAACGATACTAACATCTACCTTCAACGGAAGAATTCATAATGCCCTCCCGATCCCTCAAAAGTAAGTATTCCATCTTCCCCACCAACATATCTCTGGGGTATATAAATTTGCCCATCCTTCTTAACTTGCCAATTTCCGGCCTTAAGATCAGTTATGACAATCTTATATTGAATATCCCCTTCAATGTTTAAATCAAATTTTCCAGACAAGACTTCCGAATCTTTACTAAAAGTAACTATACGATCAGCAACCTGTACCCCAATGAGACGACTGCCATCAAGTCGTTTAACGTCATTTAAAGTCTCACGATTGTTATCAGCCACTTGCATCACATTTAAAAAATAATTTTCTGCCTGGGGCATCAACGGCGATACTTCTACTCTCCATTCACCCCGCTCATTAGCAACATCTGGACGATTAGGCAAAGCAGCATTGGGATAATTCGTACCAAATACCCAGAATTCCTTACCCGGGCCGCCGACCTTTTCTATTTTCAAATTTTCAGCAGAAGGCAACAATACTTCATTTTGGAGCATTCCAGAATCACCATTTTGAGTACGCTTCACTGTAAAACAAGTACCTTTTACTACAGGTTCCTCAATACTATGAAGCAACCAATACTTTTTAAAATCAGGATTGGAAGACACAACTTTATCAAATACGATCAATGCAGCAGGCACCTTATCTGATTTCAAATTCAAGAAGACGAAAGACCGTTTCACTTCTTGTACTTTCGCCGAATAAGCTTTTGTAATATCCCCCTTCAAATATGAATATTCAGGCGCAACAGAATCAGTACCAATGCCATGTGCTAAAACATGACCAGTCGTATAAGCCTCACTCATCAGATCTTTAAATGACCGACAAGTTTCCCAACGATCACCAGGCATACGCTGCCCACCATCATTAGCTGCATATTCAGTTTTACCACCTCCGCCGTAATTCCAACAAGCGAATTTTTCATCTGGATCATAAATCAACAAAGAATTATGTGCAATCGTACGCTTGAAAAAATTCTTGTTGTGAGGGCTATTATATCCACCTGATGTTCCTTGATAGGCACCGGCATCAATCGCCAAAGGACCTTTATAATATAACTGAAATGACCCACCGTCCAAATGTTGATGATTCCCTACAAAATGTTCATTAATCTTCATTTCAGCAATCACACTATTAGCCCCCCATCCTGTACGCGATATCATCCAACCGAACGGGCTACCAGAATAATGCGTTAAAGGCAAATTTTCTGGAGATTTAGGCTTTACCTCAAGATTTCTCCATAACACATCAAAAATCAAACAATGATTATCAATCTTGGGACGACGCTCATATTCATAAGCGAGGTATCCATCTTGATAGTAACTATAGGCTAACATGGAAGGCAAAGCATAAGAAGCTATTGTTTTCCGTCCCGGATTAGTATCACCCGCCGGCAATACTTGCCCATCCGGACGCCTTCTATATATAAAGTCGTATAACACAAACTGTTGTGATGGATCATAAATAGGGCCAACTCCCATACGAGAAAGAATCCACAAAGAAATCAAGTCATTGCTAAAACGAACATTTACATAACTTGTTCCTTGGTGATAGTTATGTCCGGAATAAATAAAATTACGGACAGGAATATAGTCTTTGTATAACATACGGACCACATAATTATACATATCTGGATATTCATCATAGACTGCTATACCAGCAGACAACAAATCACGCAATACCATCCATTCGGATGAATGGCCAGCAATTGGTTCCCGATTACTTGGTGGATATCCACACTCCATTGTTTTAGCTATTCGAATAAATTCCTTAATATAGGCTGCTTTCTCTTTCTCTTTCATTTGGTCATAACACCAATCGTATACCATAGCTCCACACATCAACATAGATCCACTCGCACGTGAAAGATCCCCTTTTGTTCCGTAATTGGTTTTCTGAAGAGTATCCAACATTGCAACAATAGCTCTACGCGCCTGTTCTTTATTTCCGTAAACAAGATAATCGAGCGCCTGCAATTGAGAACGGGTAGTCACGCCACGCATTTCAGCATAATAACGAAAACCGTCACGAGACGGTGCCTTGGCTTCTTCCTCAGCAGAACGTTCCTTCGACAACTGATGCATTAAATCCAGTGTTTCCTGAACTTCCGGGTGCTTCAACCTTTGTTTTAAATCTGGCAAATCCACCGAACGAAGATACAAGCGAGGATGTTCCTGTGGAGGAATAGGGATAGCAACGCCATTCATATCCTGCCACCTAACTCCGTTGTCTATCTGAGCTTTTACAATCCAAGGGGAAAACACTAAAAACATCAATACCAATAAAAATCTTATTCTCAATTTCATAGACTTTAATTATTTAATCAATAACATCAAACTTATAAACTGTAATTTGCCTGTAAACGTTTCCTGGTAATAAAACGGTGGTCGGGAAATGTGGAAAATGAGGCGAATCCGGATAATGCTGCATTTCAAGGCAAAAGCCATAATATCGGCCATATTTCTTGCCACCATGCCCTACAAAACGCCCCATATCCAAAGAAGGAACATAAAACTGCATACCAGGCTCCGTCGTATAAGCACATAATCGTCTCCCGGAAACAGTATCTGTAACAACGGCTGCCAACGAAAGGGTATTTTCTTCTTTTCTTAATTGATAATTAATATCATATTTTGCACCTCCAACAATACGCTCTCGCAGCCGACTACCGGCCTTAAAATCATAATTTGTATTAGCAACATCCATAAGCTTTCCTGTAGGAAGCCCAAAGGTATTTATTACCGTAACAGAATCCGCATAAAATCTATAAAAATGATCCAAAACATCATTCCTACCCCCAGAAAGATTAAAATAGCTATGATTGGTCAGATTAATCACTGTAGCTCGATCTGTAACTGCCTCATACTCTATAACAAGTTCATTTTGCTCAGTTAGTTTATAATATATTGCCAAACTCAGATTGCCAGGGAATCCCCCATCCAAATGTCTACTTTCATATTTAAAACGTACGATTGCAGTATCCTTTACCACATAAAAAGAATCTGATTTAAACGTTTGTCTGTGAAAACCATCAAAACCTCCATGAATACAATTCCCATTATTATTATTATCCAATACATATTCCTTCCCATTCAAAGCGATAGAGGCACCAGCTATTCGATTCGCATATCTGCCGATTGTACTACCAAATTTAGGATGAGGCTTCAGATAATTCTCCAAACTATCAAAACCCAACACCACAGATTCTCGATTTCCTCTTCTGTCAGGTATACAAATATCCATCAATGTACCTGCATAATTAGTCACCTTAACCGACATTCCATGAGAATTATCCATTCCTATCAACTCGATCAGTTTACCATCATAAATGACAGAGTTAATTTTATAAACAGATACACCTTGTGCAAACAAATGAGAGCAAAAAAAATAAAAACATATACCAATCAACCATCTCATACTTCTATTTCTTTATATATTCCGTGGGTAAACAACCCATATATTTTTTAAATCGGGCAGCAAAATAGGAAGGAGTGTTATAACCTACCATATAACTAATTTCGGAAACAGAATATTTTCCCTCTTTCAACAATTGGCAAGCACGCCCGAAGCGTATCTTATGTATAAAATCGATAGCAGATTTACCCGTAATTGCTTTCAGCTTCAAATGTAGATTAGAACGACTCATATTCATTTCACGAGCAAATTGCTCTGTAGAAAACTCCACATTATCCATATTGCGTTCAACCACCTCAATAGCTTTCCTCAACAAATCCTCATCCAAACTATTCATTGCAATCTTCTCCGGTTCAACGTCTGTTGAATTAGAATAACGATCAAACGCACGTCGACGTGTCCGAAGAGAGTTTTGTATCTTGGCTTTCAACACCGACATAGAGAAAGGTTTTGGCAGATAATCATCTGCCCCTACTTTTAATCCTTCCAACTGATATTTTACATCCGCTTTCGCAGATAACAAATAAACAGGGATATGACACGTACGAAGATTCTGCTTTAAATGTTTACACATTTTCACCCCATCCATTACCGGCATCATGACATCTGACACAATCAGATCCACTTCTTTGTCCCTCAGCAAATCCAAAGCTTCTTGCCCATTGCCTGCAACAATGACATCAAACAAATCTGATAACCCACCAACTAAATAATCCCTCAGTTCCACATTATCTTCCACAACCAATATCGTTCCTTTTTTATCAGCTTCACCTGATGCTGTCGGCATAGCCCTATCATAATCTTCCCCCACATAGATATCTTGTGCATTGGTAGAATAAGACAATTGCTCCTTAGTTGTATCGGAATTAGCTTGCAGTTCTTCAACCGTATACGCACTCTCATTTTGAGGAATATAAACTGTAAAAGTAGAGCCTTTCCCAACCTCACTTTTCAATTCAATTCTACCATGATGCAATTCTACCAATCTTTGAATCAGAGACAATCCGATGCCACTACCTGGATGTTCATTCTCAATCTGATAAAAACGCTCAAAAATTTTCTGTTGCTTGTCTTTAGGAATGCCGATACCTGTATCTGCTACCTGCAATACCAGGTTTTCATTTTCCTCATACAATTTAACAATTATACTTTCACCAGCTTCCGTATATTTGAAAGCATTGGATAACAGATTATTCATAATTAAATCCAAATAATTACCATCAAATAAGAATTCTTTATCCTGGAGTTCCGTATAAAAATTATAATCAATGTCTTTCTTTTTCGCCCAATGTTCATAATTCATAAAACAATTCAATACATGTTTATAAGCATTGGAACGTGATAACTGTAGTTTAAAAATGCCCAATTCAGCACGTCTGTAATCCATTAATTGATTCACCAAATGCAACAATCTGTTTGTATTTCGCTGTATATAGGACAGCTGTTCCCGCTCCCAATGTCCTGTAACACGAGACAACAACTCCTGCAAAGGGGCGGTAATCAGTGTCAAGGGAGTACGCAACTCGTGAGAAATATTCACATAGAATCGTATTTTCATCTGATTGATCTCTTCCATCTTCTCTTTATCAAGACGCTCCATCTGGATAGCAGCCTGCATACTTTTACGCATCCAAAAGAAACGGAAAAGTCCAATAACCAAAGCCACAAAAGTCAAACCAAACAACAAAAAAGCCCACCATGTTCGATACCATACTGGCAATATTATAATCTGTAATCGGGCAGGCTCTTCATTCCATTTTCCATCATTATTTGCAGCTTTCACATAAAAGACATAGGAGCCTGCAGGTATATTGGAATAAGATACCATTCGTGAATCATCCAAAGTAATCCAGTCGTTGTCATAACCATCCAATTTATAAGAGAATGTATTATGCCTTCCTGCTATATAGTTAGGGACGACAAACGATAATGAAAAAGTATTTTGAAAAGATTTCAGTGTAATAGAAGACGTCTTTTCCATGCACTCGGACAAAATACCCGTTTCATCATTAGGATGAACCTCCTTATTGAACACCTGCAATCTGTCAATAATAGGTTGAGGAGTATATGGATTATCCACTAAAGTTTCAGGCGTAAAGGAAGTTATCCCATTGATGCCTCCAAAAAGCATCTGACCAGAATGAGTCCGGCAAAAGGAACCGGCATTGAACTGGTTGCTTTGCAATCCATCCTGAACTGTGAAATTCCGAAAGTTTCCAGAACCGCGGTCCAGACATCCTAAGCCTTGATTAGTACTAACCCATAACCGACCATACACGTCTTCTGACAAACCACATATGACATCGCTATTTAAGCCTTCTGACACAGTATAATGCAAGACATCTTTACCCTTAACTCCAAATAGCCCATTATTTGTACCAATCCAAACCCGTCCCGTAGAGGATTCATAAAAACAATTAATGCAAGACTGATTCAATAAAACAGGAATATTATCAACCTTCTTCTTATGCAACGCCATCCCTACCTGTCTGTAAACCGATATGCCACGTTCTCCACCGACCCACAAATTATTTTGGGAATCTCTAAACAATAAACGCCTGCGCTGGGCCCCACCTTCAGTAACACCACTTTCAACAATACTAAAATTACGTCTTTCCGTATCCAAATGGAGCAAATATTCCAAAGCAGCAATCCATAATCCTCCATGCCCGTCAGGCGATATCGAATATATATTGTTTGTCGGCAAATTACTATTCTGCACATTTAAATAATCCCGTTTCCCAGAAACCCGATTTAAAATCATCAGACCTCCGGCATGAGCACCCACATAAACTTTATCCTGTCCTTCATCGATATATACACATTTGATATCTCTGAAAGGCACTCCACGAACTCCTGATTCAAAAGGATAAACCTTAAATTCATTCTTTTTCGAGTCATACACATTTAATCCTCCATCACTGGTGCCAATCCACAAATTAGAATTTCGATCCTCAACAATACAACTAACGACATTATCACTTAAAGAATTAACATACGGAATATGTTTAATATGCTTGAAACGGTTACATAAAGGATGATAATAATTCAATCCTCCCCAATAAGTTCCCAACCACATACCTCCTTGTGCATCCTTAAAAATTGAGCGGACAGAATTTTGAGACAACTTTCCCTCCGGAACAGTTATATCCTGTCCGGAATAAAACCGATCCACACTTTCTTTATAGATATAGAGCCCATTATAAGTACCTACCCATAATTGATTATCTGAATCCAATGCCAAAGAACGAATAAAGTTGGATTGTAACCCGGACTGATCATCATAAGTATAATTTTTCAAACGTTTCGACGTTTTATCATATACAAACAATCCCCCTCCCTCCGTAGCAACCCATATACGGTCCATCATTTGACAAAAAACGACCTGAACATTTACGTCTCTTCCCCATGAGGCCAATTTGCAAGCCTTTTTTGTATCATCCGAATACTCATACAAGCCTTGTGCAGCGCCAATATATATTTTCCCTCCCAACCGGGCCATTGCTGCATTTTTCAATAGTGATACAGACACAGGTAAAGCGTCTTCAAGAAAACGATGAGTATCCATATCAAACACTACCAATCCTTCTGTAGTAGCTAAAAGCAATTTTCCCTTACGCATTTGAACAATATTCACGACAGCTACATTTCGCCCATTACAGTTCAAATAAAAATTGGAAAAACATTCTTTTTCATCGTCATATAGAGACAGCCCTTCTCCTGTTCCAATCCATACTCTTCCCGCTCCATCCACAGTCACGCAACGCGTTGCATTACATGCAATACTGGTTGAATCCCCGTATTGATGACGATATACGGTAAAATCATATCCATTAAATCTATTCAAGCCATCGGGAGTTGCAAACCACATATAACCATTCTTATCTTGATTTATAGAAAAAATAGTACTATGGGACAAGCCGTCCTCCAACCCTAAGTGAGAAAAGCGAATACCCTTCAAATCAGATGCATACAAGTTACAGGCTAATGCACATATTAAAATTATAAGACACCTAAAAGCTAAAGAATTTTTCATCATAATACAAAAATGGAATAACAAAAATAGCAAAACATCATTCAACCTCTATCTCTACACACACATTTTTATTATCGGCAATAACTTTAATCGGAAGAAAAGCGAAACCAGGTACAGGATTCACAATCCGTCCGTCTTCGTCAGTGGGCAGCACCATCATTTCTCCCTTTCTACAATTTATCTTCAACCTGCAATTCTCTTTCTGAACAATAATTTTCCCCGCTTGTTCATAAACACATTCAACGGGAGATGAAATAATTGGCAGCATCAAATAGGTTGATTCTAACAGATCTGCCTCAATCGAAACCAAAGTATCTGATATAGAATAATGTATTCCGACCGGAATAATCTGTCCATTTGGTACTTTTTGGCGAATATCCACCAAATGAGCTTTGACGTCAAAACGATGTCTATCGTGTACCATTCCATAACTTACTTGAGCCTGAAGGTCATCCAAGTTAGTATAAGCAATACCCCCTGCCATCATTTCTATCCTCGGAGTACCTCCCATTAAGTATTGTCTGTTTGAAGTCTGCATATTAGGAGCTTCTATCAATTGATAGCTATTCATAGTAGCTGCAAAAATAGGTCCAGCCTTTTCATGCCATAGCAATGACAAAGCACCTCCCATCGGATGAGTTCCCTTCACTTTATACTCTGCATCATAACCCGTTATTGTTGCTCTCCAAGCACCTTGAGCAACAAGCCAAGTACGAATATCCCCAAAATATTTAACGCCATAAGGACACTCACGAGGCAAAGGCTTCCGCTGAGTCTCAATGGCCGGCTGCTCCAAAAAAGAAGCCAATGCTTTGGCGTGCCCAAAAGTATGATGGATACAAGGTTTCAAACCTGTTACTTGATAGTGTAAACCACCATATAACAAACCTTTATAAGTAGCCGATCGCAGCAAATGCAAATTACGACGAATAGCTTCTATAAACTCCGGATTGTGAGAAGCCAGTGCATAATATCCACCCATAAAACCATCACTGGTTCTTCCACCCCAATAGGTCCACTTAAAGCTTCGGGTTCCCCAACTGTTGTCCCATGCACCATCTGGTAACATAAACTCCAAATGAGTTTTCATCGAACGTTCTACTAATGCCAATAATTCATTATCTCCAGCCATTCGAGCGTAATAGGCCAAATTCGGTAATGATTCTTCTACATTATATAATAAATCAATAGGGAAACAGCCGTTCGCCGTCGGTTTCCATATTTCAGGTCCCTCACCAAATAGGAAGCAATTCTTCTGTGTAAAATAGGATTTCAAGTCAGCTGCGATTTCCATAGCTTTTTCTTTCATCGATGGCACTCCGCAATACTCTCCTATCGCATACAAGGCGTAGGTGGCCGATGCTGAATAATTGACATTCATATTACGCATACCGACACGCTTCCGACTATAGATAAAAGGATTTTCCATCATAAAATGACCGGCAGACAACAATTCTTGTTTCCAATGACTACGAATAGAATCATTCAATAAATGCCCATGATAATACAAGGCCTCATATAAGGATATTGCAGCAAAAACTGTCGTACCATTCCATTCGGACACATTTACATCATTCATCCATGAGCCATCCGGCCTGTGTACATTCTCCATCCATTTCATCAGCCGTATCGCCGCATCCAGATATTTATCTTCGCCCGTTTTATCTGCCAAATACATCAAAGGCAATACAGCATCACCCGTCCGCCCATGCATTCGGGCACATGCCGGACAAATTACTCCACCGTCCAATGCTTCATGTAATCCATGACATTGAAAATCCAGCATTCCATCCATCCACTCCTGCAATAGAGTTGAACCTTCCTTTTGCAATTTCTCTGTTGACAAGTCATTATCACCTCCTTGTGCATACGAAGGGCCCAATAAGCTAAGAAGCATTGAAATCAAAAGAATATACCTCATGTATTTTTCATAATTTAATTTTCACAAAGTTAATTCATCACAAGAGATACCGTTTAAAATCTCTTTCCAAAATGGACTTCTCCTGTATAAATAGAATAGCACTTTTGTCTAAAGATATGCTACATTTGTCGAACAAAGCTCTTCAAAACAAGAATATCAGCCTTTTACACATAAAAGCAATTCACTGATAAGCGAAAATCCTATTTTTGTAACAACCAAAAAAACTGATTATGAAAAGACTTCCTTTATTTATCTATTCTGCCATCTGCGGAATATCTTGCGGTCAAGCAATGGCTGCTGAACAAAAAGAAGATGAACGTCCCAATATCCTTTGGCTGACGTTTGAAGATACCAGTGCTTCGGAATTCGGATGTTATGGAAATCCCGATGTACATACTCCCCACGCAGACAGTCTGGCATCTATCGGGATACAATTCATGAATGCCTGGTCTGTGGCTCCACAAAGTTCACCGGCCCGTTCCTCCTTAATTACAGGTTGCTATGCCACAACCTTTGGAATGGACGTACATCCTGTTCCATTCGACACGCCCGCAGACATTTTTTTCCCACAAAGACTGCGCGAGGCCGGATATTATTGCACCAATAACAGCAAAACACATTACAACTCTACCACAGACAATAAAAGCTGTTGGGATGAATGCAATAACAAGGCATCCTACAATAGCCCCAAACGAAAAAAAGGACAACCATTCTTTGCCGTCTTCAATACAGTAACATCCCATATGGGACGTATCCGCACCTTTCACACAGACGGTCGACGTGACTATACCCAAGAAGGAATCTATCCGCAACAGCTTACACTGCCCAGTTATGTACCAGACCTTCCCGAAGTACGTTCTGATTATGCCGGCCATTTGGAAGCAACTCAAGATGTAGACCAATGGTTAGGATTTTTCCTGAAAGATTTAAAGGATAAGGGATTGGATGACAATACTATCATATTCTTTTTCAGTGACCATGGCGGCTGTATTCCCCGTGGTAAAGGCTACCTATATGAAAGCGGACTGAGAGTTCCTTTAATTGTATATTTCCCTGAAAAATGGAAATATTTGGCAAATAATATTCAAGGGGAAAATTATGATTTAGTAAATTTCACCGATTTAGGCCCTACCGTACTAAGTTTGGCTGGAGTAAAACCAACTTCAAACATGCAAGGGAACGCCCTATTCGGCAAATACACACATAAGGGAAAAAGAAAATATAATTTCGCTATAGCAGCCAATCAATTACACCATTTTATGCCTGTACGTGCCGTCAGTGACGGACACTATAAATATATACGAAGCTATATACCTTATCGACAATTTGCACTCCGCAATTATTACCAATGGGGAATGCCCTCCAATAAAGCATGGGATGAATGGGTACTGGAAGGACATAACACTACTCCTGAATGGGCCCTGACATTCGATATTCATCCGGCTGAAATGCTCTTTGATTTAGAGAATGATCCTGGGGAAATTCATGATCTTTCTTCTTCACCCAAACATGCCAACATATTAAAAGCCATGAGGGAAGCATTGAATGAGCAAATACGGTCCACTGAAGATTTAGGCTTTTTCCTGCCAACTTCACGTACGGGCCATATCCTCTATGAAAAAGTACGTAAAGACAACTATCCGATGGACCAACTATACAAATTGGCCGAAACCGCAGGAACCACAACAATTGATGATGAGCCTCTTCTCAGAAAAGCCATACAAAGTACCTACACAGACTTCAGATTTTGGGGAGCTGTAGGATATGCACAATTGGCCCGTACTCATAAGATATCCGATTGCCCGAATGAACTTATTGCGCTATTAAATGACACCAATCCCTATGTTGCTTCAGAAGCAGCATATGCCGTTTCATATTTGGGACATCCAAACGAAGGAATAAGCAGATTAGTCAATCCGCAAACCGAACAAGACCGTAAAATTGGCTATTCAGCATTGGAATGCCTTTCTCTTGATCCCAATATGCGCAATCTCATTCGCCCCTTCTTGCCAGAACTCAAAAATGCAGCAGAAACACTCCCACGAATTCAGAACGAAGACGCCGGTCTGATGGCAAGAGGTATTCTGGTAAATTTAGGAGAAATGAAAATAAAAGATTTGCATGGACCTGAGGCCTATGAAAAAGGATTGAAACTAAACCATGGACGGCGTCCCATGGTACCACTGCCCGAATAACTGTCCGTTTTCATTATCTCTCATAAACAATTCATACATTATGAAACATATTTCCCATATCATACTGATATTTACATCAATATTGTGGGCCAATGACATTGTAGCGCAGATGCCCCAACGCATTCCGTTAACAGAACGTGTAAACATACAAATGGATTCTGCCCGTACCATACAAATTATTGATGGGCAATGGGTAGCTGTAGGAACCAATAAGACGCATACCATCCAAAAGGACTTCGGCATTCTATTTGACGGAAAGCCGTCCTATCGGTTTGAATTAAAAAAAGAAGACAACACCCTGTCTGGTTACTCTAAAGGAGAAACCAAGGGAAGAGTCGAATTATCCTACTGTTATGCGACTCACAGTGATTTCAGCAAATTACCGAATTCTGTCTATCAGAATGCACAAAAGATGAAGACTGTCTACCATTATGGGAAAGGTAGTTGTTCCCAAGGGGCATCCATGAGTTATACATTCTCTATTTTTGTACCTCAATCACTCAGTCCAAACGTTTCTACCATCTTTGCACAATGGCATGGTATGCCCAGTCGTACACTCGTTTCTGATCCAAACGGTAAAATCATGCGACTCAGTACAGAAGAATTCTTGAGACTGGATAGTCTGATGATATTCAAAAAAAACATCGGATACCATAAAATCAAAAGGACTAACAAGAAAGGGAAAACAATATACCAAGCCGGACAGCCCAATGGCTGGTTGATCGAACAAGGAGGATATCCACCCTTAGCTTTTGGATTTTCAAACGGATTCTTTTACATCAAGGCCAATTCAGACCGTAAATGGCTAAGTGACAAAACAGACCGATGCAATGCCAACCCGGCAAAGGTTGAAATCATGCAACCCGTTACTTCGACCTACAAGTCATCTACAATTGCCTATAAAATGCCGTTCAAAGACTTTCCAAAAGATTGCTGGATTACATTTCATGTAGATGTAGATTGGACTAAATATGGGAAAGAGCAGGAAAATATCATTACTCCGGGCAATTTGAATGTAGTCATGACATATGCCAATACAAAGGGAACAATTATTCATCAAAACATCGTTGATCATAAAGACATTCTTATTGGGCGGAATGATGAAGAGGGCTACTACTTCAAGTTCGGCATTTATCGCGTAGGCAATAGCACAGAACCTGTATGCTATAACTTGGCCGGATATAAGGAATACAACAAAAGCAAATAACACCTTCTACAAATCAGCAAACCGCTTCTTCCCTTTCAAATAATAGCGGAGCAACAAGCTATAGCCTGTACGTTCAGGAATGACCGGAGTGCAGGCTTTTTCCATGTTCTCCTCACGCGAAGGTCGGAAAGACGGACGAAGCCGACGGAACTCCCTGCGGGCGCGCCAGACGGCACGGGCATTGGGCCACTGCCCTTTCAGCAGGAAGACAAGGGCCGCCACCTGGTCGAGCAGCCAACGGACGCGCATCACGCCCTTCAGTTCTCCTTCCGGCAGGTTCTTGTAAAGCATCAGAAGGTTGTTGCGGAAGTTGAGGAAGGTCTTGCGCGGATTTTCTTTTTTCAGCGTTGCACCGCCGACGTGGTAGACCACACTCTGGGGCACGCACACCAGCAGCCGGCCGCGGGGACGTAGCCGC
>ERZ780167.169-NODE-169-length-70381-cov-10.208472_pt1 | contig 70381 bp, 68 predicted proteins | sample MGYA00510982_ERZ780167 | MGnify/ENA primary metagenome ERZ780167 (study PRJEB29588, sample SAMEA2146107) | human gut metagenome | biome: human gut; feature: human-associated habitat; material: faeces | place: Denmark | collected 2008/2010 ... | reverse complement strand
ACCTGTAACCTTCTGATCCGTAGTCAGATGCTCTATTCAGTTGAGCTACGGAGCCTCATTTCTTGTTTGCGGTTGCAAAGGTATATATATTTTTTGTTTCCACCAAACTTTAGGTCATAAAAATTAGAAAAAGGAGAGATAACCGGGGGCAGTAGAAAATCCACGTGTATTGATACAATATTAAAACCTGCGTCTTCAGTCCCCTATAAGTATTTACTGTCTCTGTCCGGCTGGAACCGACAGGCGCACTTTCAAACTGTAAGCATGTTGCGGTTTTTCCGTCTGAGTTTTCTGTTCTACCCCGAAAATCCAGCGCGTATTTGCGCGTTGACCTTCCTTCAGACGCAAATACGTGAAAAATAAGAACTTTGCACAAACATCTGTATACCAACGACTTACATCCAATAACTATTTTCCCGTCACATAAAATACACTGTTTCATCATGCGATATGGCCCGTTTCAGGGCCTGAAACACATCATATCACACCCTGATATAAGCGAAACCGAAGGCTGAAACAGGCATAATCGGAACGCCATACAGACTGTTCCTGACTATCGGACTGGGTATACAAAAAGACGATATAACGCGAAACAGGCTTTAATGTATTGGATTTAACTTTTCTTTACATCTCTTTCGCGATTTTCGTTTGTCAAAATAAAGTCAAGAAAAACTGTAAGTCCACCGCCCGAGTTTTCTTTAAAACCGCCGGAATCAGGCGCTATGATAAGCATCGGGCCCCCCACATGTCATACTGCGATGGTCATTCGGTTATGCCAAAACGTATTTCTCATCACGTGGTGTCCATACGGTCGCGATACGTGCCGTCCCACATAGTCATGACGGTTTGCGGCCCTTAGTGGAGAGTTACAAATAAAAAAACGGCCCACACAATATTGTCTACCGATAGTAGACAACAGTACATAAACAAAGGGAGATAAACGAAGAAAGACTGCTCCGGATAATCTGGAACAGCCTTTCTTCGTGACTCCGACAGGATTCAAACCTGTAACCTTCTGATCCGTAGTCAGATGCTCTATTCAGTTGAGCTACGGAGCCTCGTTTCTTGTTTGCGGTTGCAAAGGTATACATATTTTAGGTTTCCACCAAACAAATTCGATATTTTTTTTGTTTTTTCTTCAGAAAAACCCAAAATAAGTGCATTTCGCCCTACTCCTCCGCCTTAAGAATGGGCAAAGAGATGTGATATTTCACGGCAAGGAGTCTTATGGCGCATATTATCAGGAACGACAGTACGACAGCCATGCTCACATTAATGCCCGCAACCACAAATCCCCAATAGGCAAGTCCGCCTACAATGCTGGCCATGGCGTATATCTCCTTTTGGAAAATGACGGGCACATTGTTGAGCAAGACATCGCGTATGACGCCTCCGGCCGAACCGGTGATGCATCCCATGATTATGGCAACCCAGAAAGGATGGCCGCAGTCGATGGTTTTCTGAAGTCCGGCAATGGTGAACAGGGCCAGTCCAAGAGTGTCGAAGAAGAACCAGGCATTGTCAAGACGTTTGAGGTAACGGGCGAAAACTATCACAAAAATCTGGGCCATGACTGTACACACCAGATAGATGGATGATGTCATCCAGAAGGGAGTCACACCGAGCATGACGTCACGTATGGTGCCTCCTCCTATGGCCACTGCCACACCGCATACGAAACCTCCGAACCAGTCGAAATGCTTGGCTGCGGCATGGCGTATGCCGGATATGGCAAATGCAAATGTACCGAGAAACTCTATGACGCTGAAAAGCGTGCCGTATATTATCTGATTGTCCATCGTCAGCGGTTGACTACGTTTACAGGATTTCCGTCGACAAATGCTCTCACATTGTTTATGGCACACTTGACAAGACGTATACGTGCTTCGCGGGTGGCCCAGGCTATGTGAGGCGTTATGTATGCATTAGGCTGTCTGAGCAAAGAATTGTCTGCCGAAGGAGGCTCGCAGCTCATCACGTCGGCACCATAGGCGGCAAGGCGTCCGCTCTCAAGAGCCTCTGCCACGTCGTGTTCGTTAACAACAGGTCCGCGGCTGGTGTTGATGATTATTGCTCCGGGACGCATACGTGCTATACTGTCGCGGTTGATGAGATTGCGTGTCGAGTCAGTAAGCGGACAGTGAAGCGTGAGGATATCGCTCACAGCAAGCAGTCCGTCCATAGTGGTCTTCTGTATTCCGGCAGGCAGTTCGGAGAGGTGCTTGCTCGTGAAGGCAAAAACGTCCATGCCGAAATCCATAGCAATGCGTGCCACCTTTCCACCTATGTTGCCAAGTCCTACAATGCCGAGCGTCTTGCCGGAAAGTTCGGTGAGGGGTGTGTCTGCATAACAGAAGTCTTCGCCCTCGCTCCAGCGTCCGGCGCGGTTCTGTGTGGCATAATGCTCCACACGGTTGGTGATATTCAGGATATGCGCGAAAACCATTTGTGCCACGCTGTCCGTGCTGTATGCCGGAACATTGGTGACAACGATGCCGAGCTTGCGTGCGGCATCAATATCAACAGTGTTGAATCCTGTGGCAAGAACTCCTATATACTTAAGACGGGGAAGTTTGGAAAGAGTAGCAGCGTCTAGCACTGTCTTGTTTGTCATCACAGCCTCGGCATCACCGATCCGGCTGACTACTTCTTCTGCAGAAGTGCGTGGATAAACCACGAGTTCTCCAAATTCTTTCAGCGGCTCCCACGACAGGTCGCCGGGATTGGCACAGTGGCCATCCAATATAACGATTTTCATATTTTAATGTTGTTTTGTTCTATTATCCTTGTGGGTCAATTATCCTTGAATCTGTCGCCCCAGCACTGCAACATCCACTGATACTGCTTTTCTTCGGTAGGTGTATGCTGGGCATGCCATATTCTTGTATCCGTCAGCTCGTCGGGCATATACTGCTGTCTGACGAAATGGCCGGGAAAGTCGTGCGAATATTTGTATCCGTCGCTGTAGCCGATATTCTTCATAAGCTCGGTCGGAGCGTTACGCAGATGGAGCGGCACAGGCTGATTGCCGGTACGCCGTACAATCTCCAATGCGGAGTTGATGCCCATATACGCAGAGTTGCTCTTCGGGCTTGTGGCAAGATAGACCGCCGCCTCAGCCAACGGTATGCGCCCTTCAGGCCATCCGATCTTGGTAACGGCATCGAAGGCTGCATTGGCAAGAAGCAAGGCGTTGGGATTAGCCAGTCCGATGTCCTCTGCCGCACTTATGACCAGACGGCGGGCAATGAACTTTGGATCCTCGCCACCCTCTATCATGCGTGCCATCCAGTAAAGCGCCGCGTCGGGATCGCTGCCACGTATGCTTTTGATGAATGCTGATACAATGTCGTAGTGCATCTCGCCGTCCTTGTCGTATGCAAGAGGATTCTGCTGCAGACGGTTCACAACAATGTCGTCGGTTATAACAACATCGCCACTCTCAGCCTCAACTACAAGTTCGAGAATATTGAGCAACTTGCGGGCATCGCCACCACTGTATCTCAAAAGTGCATCGGTCTCGCGCAATTCGATATGTCTGCGGCTGAGTTCGACGTCCTTTGTGACGGCACGGTTGAGAAGTTCGAGAAGATCGTCCTTATCGAGTGGTTTCAGAACATACAGCTGACAGCGCGAGAGCAGCGGTCTGATAACCTCGAACGACGGATTTTCGGTAGTGGCGCCTATTAACGTAACGACACCCCGCTCCACAGCTCCGAGCAGTGAATCCTGCTGCGACTTGCTGAAACGGTGAATCTCGTCAATAAACAGAATGGGTGAAGCCGTGGAAAAGAACTGGCCCTTGCGTGCACGTTCGATAACATCACGAACGTCTTTCACGCCGCTTGTCACAGCACTGAGCGTATAAAAAGGTGTTTCCAGCTTGTTGGCAATGATCTGTGCCAGAGTGGTTTTCCCAACACCGGGAGGCCCCCATAAAATAAACGAAGATATGCGTCCTGCATCGATCATTCTGCGCAGGACTGCCCCCTCACCTACAAGATGTTTCTGACCGACATATTCGTCGATCGTACGGGGTCTCATTCTTTCTGCCAAAGGCTCACTCATATCATGTACAAAATTAGGAAATATATGCGACACCGACAAAAATTCTATATGAAAAACTTGTAAATTAAAAGTAAAGTATATACTTTTGCAGCGCCTCATTGCGACGTATTATGAAGATAACAATCGTTCAGACAGACATACAATGGGCTGCGTTTGACAACAACGCATCTGCTGCCCGGAATATCATATTCTCTGCAGGAGAAAGCGATATGTATGTCCTGCCGGAAATGTGGAACACCGGCTTTGCCGTCGCAAAAGAAGAGGTCTCGGCCTCATCATCAGACCGAGCACTGGAATGGATGCAGGAAACCGCGCGGCAGACGGACGCCGTAGTGTGTGGAAGCATGGCCGTAAAAAACGAAGACAAAGCAAACATGGCCATACATCCATATAGAAACAGATTGTTCTTTGTAAAACCGGACGGTTCGTACACATGGTATGACAAACATCATCTGTTCGGACCCGCAGGCGAAGACATCATGTTTGCCGCAGGTGATAAACGCGTGATTGCAGAATGGAAAGGATGGCGATTCCTGCTCACAATATGCTACGACTTGAGATTTCCGTTATGGCTGCGCTATAACAACGACTATGACGCAATAATAAATGTTGCGAACTGGCCCGATATGCGCCATGAAGCATGGGATGTACTCACAAAAGCACGTGCTATAGAGAACCAATGCTATTTCATCGCATGCAACAGAACGGGACACGACAAAACTGCATATTATTCAGGCCACAGCCGGATAATAGATCCGGAAGGACGGATATTGACTGAATGTGAAGCCGGAAAACAGCAGTTCGCCACAACCGTCATTGACAAAAACAAGATGACAAGCTACAGGCGGACATTCAACGTATTGGACGAAAGAGACAATAAGTAACATTATGATATGAAACAACAGAAAGCATTAACTCTTAAAACATTAACAAAAAGCAATGTGTGGGATTTACAGGAAAACGACATTCTGCACATGTGGGAATCTGCTGAAAGGGATGCTGACCTCAAGGACAACATGCGGCATTACATTGATGTAATACGTAGCGCGTTCGACATGGAAGAGGTGAAAATAGCCAAACCAGAGGTTATCAGCAAATATGAGGCACGTGGATATAAAATCGGAACAATACGCCTGGATGAGAATAACAAGGCAAAATGGGCAATAAAGAAACGTCCGATAGCCAGAGTGACAGACCTCACATACGAAAACATACATCATATCACAGCAGAAAAACTGCTCGAAGTGATCGACAGCAATTTCGGAGGTGGCTGGGAGTCTCTCTCACAGAGCATCCGTGATATAATTGAAAGCGGATTTGACATCAGTACAACCACTTTACCGAAAACCAGACTCCATAAACCTGGAGGCATGTATGAAAAGAAAGTAAATGACGGATACGAAGTCCTGGAAATAGAAAAAGGCATGTGGGTGGAAGCCATATTTGCCAAGGAGAAACCGGAGAGCGAGCCTTATATGCCTCTGAAAGATTCAGAAAACAACAAATATCGTGGACTTGACGATGATGACGATGACTACGATGAGGACAAAGACGATAAATATGACGATGACGATGATGATGCTTTCGATGAAAAGCTGACAGAAGAAAGTTATCGCACAACATTCGAAACCGATCCGGAAGAACTGACACTCGAAGCCGAAGACGTCACAGACGACGACAACTATTGATAATAGTTCCGAATATTCGATTGATATAAAAAGCGCCTGGCTGTTATTTGATAAACAGTCAGGCGCTTTTTATTATCATACGTTCATAAACATTCATAAGGAACTATACGACCCGTATACGCCATAAAAATGTGCTACAGACGCGTACAACGCGCTATCACCAGAGAGTTATTATCCAAACTCCTTTTCGTTACTATACAGCACGAAAACCACTCCCAAAAGCACCATTGACAATATAATATTTCCGAATAAAAACAACATGATGATAATAGCGTGAAACATTATATCACCTTATTTCTTAGGCACGAATGTTTCCCAAGTCTGATCATCATAGAAGATTCTTATTTCAGTTATTTTGCGTTGTGGTTTGTCAAAATTTTTTACTATATTTTTTGTATCGCTATACGAAAACTGAACACCTGATACAGGGGAAGGTTTTACCGAAGGGGAGGGTTGTTGGTCATCAAAGTCAAGCATCCTCTCCGTAACCCTTCCAGAATCATCCTGAGCTTTCTCTGAAAGATCTGCATCCTCACCGTCAATATACATATCACCATTTCCAAACAATAGCCAATCTGTAGATATATTAGGTATCTTATTTTTTATTGCTTCGACGATTGTAAGAGTAGGACGGGTACGACCGGTGAATATACTGCTTAATGTTGCCGGAGCAATTTGAATGAATTCAGCAAATACCTGTTGTGTCATATGTTGACTCTCCATGACCTTTCTGATTCTGTCTTTCATATATAAAAGTTGTTTTTATAGTCTATAAATATGTGTTTTATATTGATTCCACAAAATTAAAACAAAAAAATCACATACACAACATTTGTATAGTATATTTACATTTAAATAAATTACATTTATGATATCAAATTCAATATTTCAAACAACAATAATTCTGATAATATACATTTACATATACAAATCTATATTATAGTACTGAAAACACATCTAATATTTTGTTTATGCATATCATTATTTTACGCTGATAATGAATGGGGTTATTTCAATGTATAAATAGGTAAAATCGTTATTATTTTAGGTATTATTCCCATATAATAGTACGAATATTAAATATTTATATTAATATTTTCTCTTAACTGGCTCATTTGCACTAATATATACGCACAAAACACCTATTGCATATATATACATATGCATATATAAAGTAAAATAATATTGATTTGTATATACAAATCAATATTTGTTTAGTCCACACGAAGATTTATATTACACATTTACAAATGTGACAATCACGCAAGTATCCAACATGTTTACAATATAATATTCAGGAAACTTAAATGCAAAAATTGGTTAACTGTTGATTTTCATAATCCTATCATGGCAATTTTTTCCATTTTTTCGATAATCCCGACAAACGTCAAGATCAGCTCAAAATATTCAAAATATATGGGGGAATAATTCACATAACCATCGTATTTATAGCTATTTATGCAAAAAAAAGGCTATAAACAAAAGTTGTATTTTAGAAAAAAAAGAGGACGAAAAAGGGCGTTTTTCAGTGCAAAATATAGAATATAAGCTCTTTCATAAGCTCCCCAGAACCTGTATTTGGATTATCCACCCCCTTACTTTTGGCATCAATTTCTCTTATTTTAGAAATAACCTGCATTGTCTTCATGGGAGTGTAATTTTTCATACCGATCATATACTCCTTTGCCGCCCATGGCGTCTTCAGTTCCAACGCCTCTGCAACAGCAGAATCATTTGTGCGATTCGGAGTATAATGTGCTATCATCAGATTCTGGAAGAAACCAAATAACAAAGGCAAGAAAGAATAGACAGAACCAGCCTTTGGATTTTTGTCAAAATAATTTACTATTCTATTTGCCTTCATTATATCACGTTCAATGATGGCACGACGCAATTCAAACGAGTTGTAATCCTTACTCACTCCGATCTGATGTTCCACGATTTCAGGTGTCACCCGTTTATCATTATCCGGAAGTGAGATAAGCAATTTGTCCAACTCAGAAACAAGACGACTTATGTCAGAACCGATATGTTCGGCAACAATAGCTGCTGACTTTTCATCAATAGCCGCCTTGTGCATTTTCATATACGTTGTGATGAATCCCGGCAATTCATTATCGCGCTTTTTTTTGCTTTCAAAAACAACACCGACGGATTCTGCTTTCGCTACAATCTTTTTACGTCTGTCAATTGTTCCATTCTTATAACACAATACCAGAATTGTCGAAGACACCGGTTTATCAAGATATTTCTCCAAAGCATCAAAAGAACGAAGATTCTGAGCTTCCTTGACAACAATCAGTCTGTGCTCTGCCGGCATCACAGGATAACCTTTTGCAATATCCACAATCTGTGACGCTGTGACGTCCGCACCGAAAAGAATATTCTGATTGAAAAACAATTCGTCAGGCTGTAACACATTATCTGAAATATAGTCAGATATCTTATCTATGAAATAAGACTCCTCACCCATCAATAAATATATGGGGAAAAATCTGCGAGCTTTCAGATCACGCATCACAGATTCATATGTTGTCACAGACTTCTTTTCTGCCATTTTGAAATACTTGTTTTTTAAAACCAACACACATCCTACTGAATAAGATCAGAAACAGAAAAGACAACGTCTTCCATTTCCTCATGGATCCATACATTGTGAGATGTGCCAGAATCATACATCCACCCATAAAAACAGACATGAATTATTTTGTTCCATACACTATTCACATTATCTTTGCAATCAAAAAACAATCGTGTACAGACACAAAATCCATTGCTTCTGCAACAAAGACAACTTGTCAGAATCTGCATTATGCACGGATTATTCCTTGGTACAAAATTAATAAAATGATCCGACTAAACCTACCAAGTTTTCAAATAAAATTGTCCGGTACAAAACAAAGACCGGCCATATACGATATTCTCAGAAGAAAGCATGTGGCACTCACTCCTGAAGAATGGGTGAGACAGCATTTCGTACATTATATGATAGAGCACAAATCGTATCCGGCCTCACTCATGGCAAACGAAGTAAGTCTGAAATGCGGCACCAAATCACTTCGTGCCGACACCGTATTATATAACAGAAGTCTCAAACCAATAATGATAATAGAATACAAAGCACCAGACATCGCCATAACACGCAACGTATTTGACCAGATATCGGCATACAACCTGCTGCTCCATGTAGACTATCTGATCATGAGCAACGGTCTGCAACACTATTGTTGCAAAATGGATTACGAACAGCGCAGCTACACATTTCTTAAAGATATTCCGAACTATCCGGACATCATATGACAGCCGGACGGATCAAATTCCAATTATTATAAATAATAAAAGAATATCTACTTTTTACTTAATTTATTGTCAGAAAAACACAAAGGCATTATCTTTGCATATAATGTAATACATCAAAAACGGATTTACCGACTCATTATACAAATGACAGTAAAACAGCCGGGAATAACCAAACGATAATCAAATAAAAATCAAAATATGGGAGCATCAAAATGGATAGGAGGCTATCTGGGATTCATACTGGGAGGCGGCCCTCTGGGAGCACTCGCAGGATTTGCCCTGGGATGGCTTTTTGAAAAAGGAATGGACAGTGTCAACGGCAAAGACGAAGACAACGGACAAATGTTCGATGACAATTACAACCAACAAAGAGCCTATGAAGGAGAACGCAATTCTTTTCTTTTCTCACTTCTCGTTCTGTCCTCTTACATCATCAAAGCCGACGGTAAGGTCATGCACTCCGAAATGGAGCTTGTAAGACGTTTTCTAAGCCGTAATTTCGGAGAAATAGCCAAAGCCGAAGGAGAGAAAATAATGCTTCGTCTGTTCGAACAACAGAAACAGATGGGAGCAGCAAGTTTCAGAGCCACAATACAGGATGCTTGCCGGCAGATAGAAAGAAATCTGGGCTACTCGCAACGCCTGCAACTGCTTAATTTCCTCGTAATGATAGCCCAAGCCGACGGCATCATCGTAAAGGAAGAGAACGACGCACTCAGAGAAGTTGCCATCAATCTCGGCATTTCCACTGCTGATATAGACTCAATGCTCAATCTGCAGTACGGCGACAGCAGCCTCGATGCGGCATACAAAGTACTTGGCGTAAGTCCGGATGCGACAGACGACGAGATAAAGGCCGCATACAGGAAAATGGCGCTGAAACACCATCCGGACCGCGTAGCTACACTTGGCGAGGATGTCAAGAAAGCCGCAGAGAAGAAATTCCAGGAGATAAACAACGCCAAAGAGCTTATATATAAAGCCCGCGGCCTGTAATCTGAAAGATATCAAGCCTCTGACTTTTAAGAGAAACGAACTCAAAAACAACAGAAAATTACATTAAATAAAAACAACATACAAAAAATGCGAAGTGGAACACTTCGCATTTTTTGTATGTTGCAACAGAATTATTATTCGTCAACCTTCTTTGTCTTGCGTACTACGCGCTTGCGCTTTGGTTTGTCATCAAGCTCGCCAACAGCAGTCTTAACACCTGCCAGTTCCGGATCAATCATAATACGTCCGCAATACTCACACACAATAATTTTCTTGTGCATCTTAATATCGAGCTGTCGCTGTGGCGGAATCTTATTGAAGCATCCTCCGCAGGCGTCACGCTGAACGTAAACAATTCCCAGACCGTTACGCGCATTCTTACGTATGCGCTTGAAGCTTGAGAGCAGACGCGGCTCAATCTTTGTTTCCAGATCTTTTGCCTTTGCCTTCAGTTTCTCCTCTTCCTCGCGTGTTTCCTGCATAATCTCGTCCAGCTCACCCTTCTTGTCTTCGAGTGCAGTCTGACGGTCTTCAATCAACAGTCTGTTCTGTTCAAGGTCTTTTTTCTTCTCTTCGACCTTCATCAGAGCCTCCTTTATCTTCTTGTTGCAAAGCTCTATCTCAAGGCTCTGGAATTCAATTTCCTTTGTCAGAGTGTCGTATTCACGATTGTTTTTCACATCGTTCAGCTGTTGCTTGTAACGCTCCACGCTTGCCTCGGCTTCCTTTATCTCCGCCTTTTTCTGTGAAACGGCCGACAGAAACTCATTGATCTCGTTTTCTATTTTCTCGACACGAATCTTCAAGCCTTCAATCTCATCCTCGAGATCCTGCACCTCGAGAGGCAATTCGCCGCGCAACGCACGTTTCTCGTCTATTGCCGACAATGTTGTCTGAAGCTGATAAAGAGTTCTCAGTTTCTCTTCCACTGATAAATCTGTTGGATCTTTCTTTGACATAATTATAAATAGATTATCGGATTAGTGTTCGTCCGGGCCATTACAGCCAGTACTCCGGGACACTCTTCCTCGATTATTGATTTGAATATTTCCTTTGTATACTGTTCGCTCTGGTAATGTCCTATCACGCATATCTGTATCTGCTGCCCGTATCCGAAATACACATGATAGTGCATCTCGCCTGTGACAAAAGCGTCAGCACCGGCCTTTACGGCCTCGTCAAGCAGGAAATCGCCGGCTCCGCCGCATATGGCCACACGGCGCACAGGACGTTTCAGCAGCTCGTTGCACATGGCACAGTCCGCTCCGAATTGTTTTTTCACATTTGCCACAAAGTCCGCTGCATCCTCAGGCTGTGGCAGTTCGCCAATGACTCCGCTTCCGGCCTCAATGCCACCGACAACCTTACGTGCGAGGAAATCCACATTTTCAAGTCCCATCTTCTCCGCAATCCTGAAGTTCACTCCGCCGCGCGCATTGTCCATGTTGGTATGCATCGACACTACAGCCACACCGTTCTCTATAGCCTTCATCACCGTGCGCTGCACACTGTCGGCATCAGATATTGTCTTCAGTCCGTGAAACAGCAACGGATGATGAGACACGACAAGGTTGCATCCCCTGGCCACAGCCTCATCAATGATTTCTTCGTTCACGTCAAGACACAATAAAGCCCCTGAGACTGCCACCTCCGTCAATCCTATTTGCAGGCCGGAATTGTCCCATCCTTCCTGCAAAGGCAGAGGCGCGAAACGTTCAAGGGCGGTCATCACTTCCTTTATTTTCACGCTTTTACAGCTATGTTATGTTTATAATATGCTGCAAAATTAATAAAATAATTATACATATTCCATTTGCCGACATACTTTTTGCATTATTTTAACCCAAATGCCTGCCGGAATGGCCACCGGCAGGCAGTGAGTATGTCAACTCCACATACAGTATGGCCTGTGTCAGTCCATACTGCTCCATACAAAAACTTGGTTGCCGGAAATATCCGTGCAACCAAGAAAAACAATTGAAATATATGACAATTTATATACAGGACAACTGTTTATTTACAATAATCATGTATATGTCCGGACATATATACTATATGTCTTTACCCTCACCATGCAATTTATGCATGAGTATCTTGTCTTTGCTAAGCTTGTCAGTGGTGTGCTTCAATACCGCAGCGTTAACATAAAAAATCACTTCTTCCGCAAGATTTGTTATATGATCGCCGACACGTTCCAAACGCAGTATCACGCCTTTGAAATCAAGACAGAACGCCAGCTTGTCGTTATTCTCACGAACATATTGTGTGAGAACATCCGTTGATTCTGAGTTTATCTCGTCCAACACATTATCTTTCTCAAACAAGCTGTAAGCTATCGTAATGTCCCGGTTCTCGAATGCCGACTTTGACATTCTGAGCATATCGAGAACACAGTCTGCCATCTCTTTTATCCTCGTCTTGTCCAACAGATTATCATCCAGATATTCCTCATCATGCTTTATTATGAATCTTGCTATATTCTCCGCCAAGTCACCTATACGTTCCAGATCGGTGATAATCTTCTGCATGGCTATCGTAAAACGCAAATCGACGGCTACCGGATTAAAACGGGCCATGAAATCTTCTATGTCGCAGTCAAGCTTTATCTCACATGCGTTTACTCTCTTTTCTCTTATCAATACTTCCCAAGCCTTATCCTTATCGTCAGTGAAAAAAGCGTCACATACATTCTTCATCTGGTCAAAAGCCAGTTCCCACATTTCAAGAACCTCATTATTGATTTTCTGAAGTTCCTCTTCTACAAATTTCACCATAATTATATATAATATTTAATTGTTTTAACCGAAACGTCCGGTTATGTAGTTTTGCGTCTCTTCCTTTGACGGATTTGTAAACATCTTTGAAGTTGAGTCATATTCAATCAGTGAGCCCAGGTAAAAAAAGGCGGTTTTGTCGCTCACTCGTGTTGCCTGCTGCATGTTATGAGTGACGATAACGATGGTATAATCTTTTTTTATCTCATGTATCAGTTCCTCGATCTTTGCGGTTGATATCGGATCGAGGGCCGAGGCAGGCTCGTCCATGAGCAACACCGAAGGAGAATTGGCCATAGCCCTTGCGATGCAAAGCCTTTGCTGCTGGCCACCGGAAAGGGCATAAGCCGATTTTTTCAGCTTATCCTTCACCTCATCCCACAAAGCGGCTCCTCTCAACGACTGCTCCACCCTTTCTGATATGAACCGCTCGTCCTTGACACCATTCACTCTTAATCCGTATGCGACATTCTCATATATGCTTTTCGGAAAAGGATTTGGACGTTGAAAAACCATGCCGACATTCTTTCTCAATATGTCCACATTTATATCTTTTCCGTAAATATCTTTTCCGTCTATTTCAATATTACCTTCCAGGCGACTGCCGGGAACGAGATCGTTCATGCGGTTGAAAAGTCTGAGGAACGTTGATTTTCCACATCCGGAAGGCCCGATAAAGGCCACAACCTCGTTGCTCCCGATACTCATGCTTATATTTTTGAGCGCATGAAACTGTCCGTAATAGAAATTGACATTTTTTGCTTCAATCTTAGTCATAATCATTTATTCTTGTTTTACCGATTCTGTTTTTCTCACAAACATCAGTTGGTCTTAAGTTTATTCTGAAAATAGTTTCTCATTGCGTTTGCCAGTATATTTATCAGGAAAATAATGACAACCAGTATAAGTGCCGTACCGTATGCTATGGGAATCTGCTTTTCCATGTCTGTACCGCTTGTTGCCAGTACATAAAGATGATATGGCAATGCCATGCACTGGTCGAATATGCTATCCGGAAGTTGCGGAAGATAGTATGCCGCACATGTGAATAGAATAGGAGCAGTCTCGCCCGAGACACGTCCAAGAGCCAATATCAGTCCTGTGATGATATTTGGCATAGCCATTGGCAATATTACTTTTCTGATAGTCTGAAGCTTGGTCGCTCCCAACGCAAGACTTCCTTCCCTGTAACTGTCGGGAATTGCCTTAAGAGCCTCTTCAGTTGTTCTTATGACAAGAGGAAGAGCCAACAGTCCCAACGTCAGCGACCCGGCGACAATGCTGTCGCCGAATCCTAAATAATTTACGAACAAAGACATTCCGAACAGTCCGAAAACAATAGAGGGGATTCCGGAAAGATTGTTTGTCATCATACGTATAAACTTTATTATCTTGCCGTTGCTGGCATATTCATGCATATATATTCCGCTCATTATACCAAGCGGAAATGCAAAGACAGCACTGCCCGCCATAAGATAAAAAGTTCCCACTATTGCCGGAAATATACCTCCGCCCTTCATTCCGTCGGTCGGGTATGTTGTAAGAAAATCCCAATTGATGACCTTGACTCCTTTTATGATAATAAAGGCAAGAATTATGAACAATACTGTCACGATAAGACCACTGAGAAGTCGGAATATGAAAAAAGCCGCATTCTCCGCAATCATTTTCCGCTTACAATTACTCATATAGTTTATTTTACTTTCCATAAGACGTTTCTTTCTTTATTTATTTCTTGACGATATATATTCGACACTTGTATTTATTATTAATGTAATGAAGAACAGAACGACACCCAAAAGGAACAGAGACTGATAATGTGGGCCTCCGGCCGGAGCCTCTCCCAGCTCAGCCGCAATGGTAGCCGGTATGGTTCTCAGCGGATCGGTTATAGAAAGAGGTATTACCGCAGCATTGCCGGTAACCATAAGAACCGCCATCGTTTCTCCGAACGCACGGCCGATACCCAACACTATCGCGGATGTTATTCCGGATATAGAATATGGCATCACCACCTTATATATTGTCTGCCATCTCGACGCACCCAAAGCAAGGCTTGCTTCTCTCATCGAACGGGGACAGTTCTGCATAGCGTCCTGACTTACTGTTATAACGGTAGGTAAAGCCATTATGGCCAGCACAATGGCTCCTGCAAGTCCGCTCTCTCCCACAGGCAATCCAAAAACATTCTGCAGTACAGGGACGATAACCGTCAGTCCGAAAAAGCCGTAGACAACAGACGGTATACCATTTAGAAGTTCTATTATAGGACGCAATATCCTACACATTCTTTCTGAAGCGATCTCTGACATATATATGGAGACAGACAAGCCGAAAGGCAAAGCGAATATGATGGCAAACACTGTGACCCATATTGTTCCTAAAATAAGAGGGACAAAACCGAACTGCGGTGCAGGAGTCGCCGTAGGGAACCATTCTTTGCCTCCTATCACCTCGCTTACAGAAATCTCATGCTCATCCAACATTCTGCCATTTTCCAACTTTGCCGCATAGCTTTCCGGAATAAAGGCAATAATACCGATATCCGCCTTTATAAGCGAATCCAGACAAGCCCCCGCATTCTCATAATTTTCGCCCAACTGTTCTTTAGTGAACAGATTCTGCATGTCGTCAAATCTTACTAATCTTATCTTTCCCTCTTTTCCTCCGACATCTTTCCATTCTGTTATGTCCTCATCAAATATCTCCTTTATCTCTCTGGCGTTCAGCTCGTCAACGGGATTTGATTTATTGACAACCAACGAGTAACCTTCCTCTATTGTCTTTGAAGAGAAAAGCCCTAACCCCTCTGAAAACAGAAACACCACAATAAGCAAAATAACAATACTTGTCAGGAATCCGCTGCATGTTATTATCCCGGCAGCTATTCTTTCTACAAATTTCCTCATTTTTTCTTTATCAATAGTTCCGGTGTAAAATTATATCTTACGTATCACGAACATATGACAGAATTGTTACAATACGGTTTCCTGCCGTAACTTTTCATAATGTCTGTCACATGTAATACAATTGTATTATGATTGTAATATGACTAAAAAGATTATGCCGTTACTTAGCAGTCGAAATAACAAAACAGATATTATGAAATTGCATAGACTATCTCTTATCATTTTTACATTGTTACTTGCAGTCATAGCCAAAGGACAAAAAATCAAAGGCAGCGATACATTGCTGCCTGTATCGCAGGAAGCCGCTGAATGCTATATGAACCAATTCAAGAACTCAAGTATCACCGTAACCGGCGGAGGAACCGGAGTTGGCATATCTTCACTTTTGGACGGAACAACAGACATTGCCATGGCGTCACGTTCCATAAAATTCAATGAAAGAATAAAATTCAGTCATGGCAAGAAAAAAATAAAAGAAGCTGTCGTAGCTTACGATGCGTTAGCCGTGATTGTAAACCCTTCCAATCCCGTAACCCACCTGACAAGATCACAGCTTGAAGCCATATTCCGCGGTAAACTGACAAACTGGAAACAGGTGAAAGACCATGTTACAGGAAAATACGGGCCTGATCTTAAGATTATCGTTTATTCACGTGAGACATCATCTGGAACATATGAGTTTTTCAAGACAAGTGTCCTGAAAGAGAAAAACTATATGGCCGGTGTCCTGTCAATGCCTGCTACCGGTGCAATCATACAGTCTGTAAGCCAGACTAAAGGGGCGATAGGATATGTAGGTATGGCATATATAAACAAAAATGTACGTGCAGTAAAAGTGTCATACGACAACAGGCATTTTGTGTACCCAAACATGCAGATGGGCAGAAAGCACGTATATCCTATCGTAAGAGAACTTTATTTCTATTATACAGAAGATAAAGAAAAGGTCGTAAAGCCATTCATCGATTATTTACAGTCTGACAAAGGACAAGATATTGTCATCAAAAGCGGATATATTCCTATAAGATAAATACGGCTAATCCTATTCAATCTTCGTCAATCAGACTATAAATATTCAATCTGAAACAACTCCACACCTGACACATAATAAAGAAATGCCTGTTTCATTTTATACTGACAGGCATTTCTTCTGATATAACAACATAAATGACATCCTGTATTATTCTACCTTGACAGATATTTCTCTCAGATCCTCATCCGCAGAAGAATTACCTACTAATAATCTGTATGTCCCCGGAACAACACACATAGTATTTGTTTCGTCATTCCAAAGTTCAAATGTATTGCGTGGCAGAGAGATGCGCACATCAACCGTTTTTCCTGCCTTCACCTTAACACGTTTGAATCCGCGAAGTGTCTTCCGCGGCCCCGCAGTATCCTTAGGGTTGCGCACATACACCTGTACCACCTCGTCGCCGTCACGCTCACCTGTGTTCTTCACTTTCACGGTCAGCGTTCCGTTCTTATACTTCGGCTTGCCTATCTCGAATGTTGTGTAGCTGAGTCCGTAACCGAACGGATACAACGGTTTGCCGGTGAAATATCTATAAGTGCGATTCTTCATGTGATAGTCCTCATAATCAGGCAGTTGCGACGTACTTGCATAGAACGTGACAGGTAGCTTTCCTCCCGGATTATAATCGCCGAACAACACGTCAGCAACGGCAGTTCCGGCCTGCTCTCCCCCATACCATGCCTGCAATATGGCGTTTGCATTACTGTGTTCCGACGTCAGAGCCACTGCACTGCCCGAACAGTTGACGAACACAACCTTCTTTCCGGCACTCTTCAGAGCACTCACAAGTTTACTCTGTGCTGATGGCAATTCTATCGTCAGACGGTCTCCGCCCTTGAATCCGGGTTCCTCCACCGGAAGTTCCTCGCCTTCAAGACGTGGCGATATGCCACCTACAAATATCACAACGTCGGCATCGCCCACCAGACCGGGCACGTTTCCGGCGTTCACCTTATCATTATTATGCAGATATTCACAACCCTCTATGAGCCGTGCCGACGGTGCTTTTGCCTTTATACCCTGCCATATCGTGACCGTAGAAAGCGGAAATCCGTTATAATTTCCCCACAACATTGTCGAATCGTTGGCGTTAGGACCGAGCACAGCTATCTTCATTCCGCTCTTTTTCAGAGGCAAAATGCCATCGTTGCTCAGCAGCGTCATAGTCTGTCGCGCCATGTCGGCGGCAAGCTGACGGTGCTCCTTGCACGCCACGATGCTCATAGGCAGTCTGGTCCACTCCACAAGCGCGTCATCGTCAAAGTCTCCAAGCTCGAAACGGGCTTTCAACAGACGTTTCAACGAAGTGTCGATATCCTTTTCGCTCACCTTTCCCTGCTTCAGAGCCTCGCCCAAAGAGCGGTAGTCGCTTCCACATTCGAGGTCGGTGCCCGTCACCAAGGCGCGTGCGCTGGCGTCGCTCTGAGTCTTAGAAAAACCGTGTCCCCACGACTGCCAGAAGTCGCTCACCGCTCCGCAGTCACTCGTCACAAGTCCCTTAAAGCCCCATTCTCCACGCAATATCTGTTGCAGATAGCGCGTATTGCCGCAGCACGGTTCGCCATCGATGCGCTGATAGGCACACATCACCTCTTTCACATCGCCGTCAACCACAAGCGACTTGAACGCCGGCAGATAGGTCTCCCACAGGTCGCGCGCCGGCAGATCCTCCACATTGAAGCGGTGGCGGCTCCATTCCGGACCGCTGTGCACGGCAAAATGCTTGGCACAAGCCAGCAGTTTCATATATTTGTGCTTCGGTTTGTTGTCGTCCGGAGCATAGTCGTCGCCCTGCAATCCGCGCACCACGGCCAGTCCCATACGCGACGTCAGATAAGGGTCTTCGCCATATGTCTCCTGTCCGCGCCCCCAGCGCGGATCGCGGAATATGTTTATGTTGGGTGTCCAGAACGACAGTCCGCGATACTGTTCCATGGTGTTCGTACGCTTGGCCTCGGCATTCTTGGCACGCGCCTCGTCGCTCGTCGCCGTAAACACCTTATATACCAGCTCGTCGTTCCACGATGCGGCCATACCTATTGTCACCGGAAACACTGTGGCAGTACCGTTGCGTGCCACTCCGTGCAACGCCTCGTTCCACCACTCGAACTGCGGTATTCCGAGCCTCGGTATGGCCGGCGAATTGTTCATCATCAGCGATATTTTCTCCTCTACCGTCAGTCGTGAACACAAATCCTCGGCACGCTCCGCCGGCGTGAGGTTCGTGTCCTGATAAGGCAGAAGCTGCGCACATACCGACATCGGCATGGCTGCAATAAGCAAAGCTATCAGTTTTTTAGTTTGCATGACAGGTTTTGTTTTAAGAAAAGTTAGTGTAATATAATGTGCTAAGATAATAAAAAAAGCAATAACACGAAATAAAAACACATCCCAATCGGATTTTTATGTCTTTATTTCGTGTTATATATATATTACAAACAACAATTACGAATTACATCTACATTAGATGTATTATTTCTTCAACCATTTCAAAGGATAGACTTTCTCTATTTGCCTGAGTCTGTCATAAAAGTTTCCAGCGATCTTGCGAGCGTCATCCGGCTTTATTCCTTCATCGTTCAAAGGAGCATAGAACACCACACATTCTAGAAAATCCTTTTCGTCACACACCGGTAAGGAAATTTTATTATTCCATTTATCCATACGCTCGGCCACTTTGTTTCCAACACCATCACCATTTACCAACTTTTCAATATATTTTTGCTCCTCATCGATTCCATCGCACATGCCTATCAGCATGGCCTTAAGCTGGTAAAGAAAAACAGTATTACGGTCGGTAGCCTTGTCCTGGCGTTCCTTAAACATGTTTTCAAGTTGATTCGTTATCTGCACTACCCTTGCATTACTAATCTTTCCCTCAGTAATTCGCTTGTCAATCTCTCGGTTACGTGCTCCAAGCATCATCTCATGTTCTATGTCATGACGATCTGAAGAGTTTAACCTTATACTTGGTGTTGATTCACGATCTACTATCTCCGCTTTCTCTTGAAGAAGATCAGCGCGCATCTGTATTTCCTGCATACTCATTTCTGCCTCACCCATTCCTTCTACGAGGAACATATCTATAAGTTCCAAGGCATTGTCACAAGCAACGCGAGCACTGTCTTTTTCTCCTGACATACAAGTTATTGCAGCAAGCGTAATAGCTGCGTCCAATTCCTTAACAGGGTCATAACAGTATTTTGTAAAATAAGGGTCAAGCATATACCTTCCGGTTTCCGGGTTAGGTGTTTTCCTGAAACCAAAAGTATGATACGTCTTAAGCATTTCTTTCAACATCTCTGTAGCATCGCCATATCTTCCCAAAGCACTGAGGAGACGGGCACCACACACTGCCGACTCAATATCGCTCCATCCAGCCCTATGAGTAGAAAGGAGTTTCTCTGCGACACTATCCGCCAAGTTTTTGTCCATACCATAAGAATAATGATGATCCACTAGATGCACAAGTCTTCTGTTTTCTTTCACCAGTGGCACTGCGCTGTATGGTACAACAAGATTTGGTTCGAGTAAATCGGTATCAATATGAAATATCACATCAACCTCAACACCATTGAGCTTGGCAGGTTTCCAACGCGGCATTATAGAGACAACTCGTGCCAATTCTTTCTGCAATTCTGGTGTTACTTCGTCCGTTGTTCTCACAAGTATTGCCTTGCCATCTTTCCTGACCACGCAATCTCCTATTCTAATTTTCGTAACATTTGTCCTTGCCAAACCACTCTTTTTCCAGTATATCCATGATTTAGACGGAAAATTCAGATTTTCACGTATAAACTTATCCATTTCTCCTATACCACCGGGAAACTCAGGCGGGGTATCCATATGGTCATAAACTACCGATGGAATACTGTCACCATATTCATCATCAACAATAAATTTATATTTCTTCAGAGTCTCCGAATTGCCAAGATGTTTTTCGCTGCCTTTTACGAACTGTCCGCTCACAGAACAAAAAGGTAGAAATGCCAATAAAATAAAAACAATATTCCTCATAATCATCCTCCCTGTTTTATTTGTTATAATATATTAAGTAAGATAATCATCGACAGTAAACAAGCATACACTCACATTTCATGAGTATGTTATATAAGAGGCCTCATTTACACAACCATCCGAGCGGATAAACCTCCTCTATCTTCTTACGCTTATCATAGAACGCCTTGGCTGCTGCCTGATCTGTTTCATTTTCTGTTCCTGAGACATTTAAAGGTGCATAGAACACGATGTTCTCCAACATTTCCTTATGGCTTGCGACCGGCAAAGACAAGTTCTTACTCCATTTAGTGAAATATTTTGCCATCTTTTTACCGGCTTCTCCACCAGAAACTCCTGAGACAAATGCATGCTCAGCCTCAGTCCCGTCACGCAGACCGGTGAGCATGGCGCATATCTTATAAAGCCTGAAAGCGTCACTCACGCTTTTCCGGTTGCTTTGGTCAAAGTTCATCATATCCATCTGTCCGTTTATCTGGGACACTCTCGCATTGCTTATCTTTCCTTCTGCCATGCGCTGCTCTATTCTCCAGTTCGTGTCTCCAAGCCTTGGTTCATAATCTATCTCACGGCGTTCGGACGGATTAAGCCTTACGCTTGCGCCACGCTCCTTACTTACTATGGCGGCTTTTTCACGCATCAGGTCATAGTAATGCCGTGATCGCTGCGACTCCGTACCATTATCCCTGATACCCTGCTCTGCCATAGTACCGGCCAACCATATTGCGTTATCGTATGTCTCACGCGCCTTGTCCTTCTGTCCAGACATGTCATATATAGCAGCAAGAGTCATAACCGAATAAAGCTCTACCTTCGGATTATAACAAGAAAGGTCAGGATATAAATTTCCTAAATGGCCATCCTTTGTGAAACCAATATCATGATATTTCACCAGTGCCCTGTCTAGCATGGCCACCGCATCATCATATCTACCCAACATTGCCAAAAGACGGGCTCCTGCCAATGTGGATGTCATCTCGTCCCATCCCTTTTCATGCACAGAATATATCAGCGTAGCCACACTGTCAGTCTGTGCCTTGCTTATTCCAAACTTGTAATTTTCTTTCAGACTGTTGGACGCTTCAATAGCCTTTTTTACATATGGCATGCCACTGTATGGAATATGGAAAAACGGATCAAGCACCGATGTAGATATTGCGAATACCACATCAACAATCTTTCCATCCTTAGTCGCCGGCTTCCAACTCGGCATAAGCGACACCACCCTGGCTATCTCCTGCGACAATGCAGGGTGCATGTCTGTAGGACGTGGGAATATGGCTCTGCCGTCTTTCCTTATGATACAATTACTGCCAAATACATCTTTCTTACTGTATATCGTATCATTCCATGCTTCCGCCGGATAACGGAGATTGTCTATTATGAACTTATCCATGGCACCCATACCGCCATAAAACTGCGGTGGTTCGGTCATTACCTGATACACATTCATCGGAATACTATCTGAACCAACGCCGTCAGTCAAAAATGTCACTTTCTCTGAACCATCATCATCAACATTCTGCGCCATGGCAGGAATAGCTGCACAGACTGCTGTCAATATAAAAACTAGACGTTTCATAATAAATTATTTTTAAAGAGTAAAACATTTCACAATAAAACAGAAATAAACAATATTGTCACTCCCTGCTTTACACGTATAGAAACGAACATTGATTCCACCGCTGTTGATGTCCTTTCTCATATATAGAACCAGATTCTTATATCAGAATCCTAACGCACAAACACCTTCATTGCCATTTACAGTCAACCAGTCAGGTTATACATCACCAAATGGCAAGCTCCTTTCATTCTGACTGTTGGTTTTCATAATAATATGATATTTTGGTTTTGTATTGTCCAAATATACGAATAAATATACCAACGCGATAAGGATGTTGTGCAAATTATAATTAAGCAATGGTTAATAAAATCAAAGCACTGCCAGAATAGAAACTTTATCCTACAGAAGACATCTGACAAAAGACAATCATATACACAACGGCTGCAAGACACAGAAATCCCTACTGCCATTCGTCAAGGTCTGCCGTGGCTTCCACCGCCTGCTCCACATCATCCGGAAGCGACTGGAAGAAGTCGAAACCGGTGATGCGCTCCACCTCGTCAACGCTGTTCACATAATCACCTTTCGGACGGTTGCCGTCTTCATTCTTATAGATAAAACCTATGGCTTTAGGCGTACCGCGCATGCAAAGCACCACCTTGAAAAAGGCTTCAGGCACCACCACCTTGTGCTTTCCGATGGTTTTGTGACGTCCTTTATAAAGAATCGGTCCACAGACTATGTATATGTCACCGTTCTCACGCGCCCAACTGCGGCACGCATTCTCCATCTCGTTCCAGTCGCCACGGTTGAGTCCGGGTGCCTGCGGACAGATGTTTGTGAAAAGGAACGACTGACGCATGGCCTCACTATCCCATTTGTTGTCGCCAGCCGGACACATATGGCCGCGATCATAACCCGAGTTGTAATAGTCCCAGTCGTCGGCACGAGGTGTCGGTACGTCCTCATCCTCCATAAAATCAATGCCCTTGCGACTGTGACTACCCTTAGTATTATCGGCCGTAAGATGCCATGCCACCCAGTTTGGCAGTTTTGTCTTCTTATTATAAGATGTGACATATCCCGCACGTTCAAGTATCATCGACGGCACTGAATCGGGAGTTACGGAAAGGAGTAAATCGTCCCCACCCTCAAACTGTCCGCGTGGAACCTGATTATCATTGGCAACCGCACCGGCGATGGCCTTCAACGTAGCGGCACGATGGCGCATAGCGTCCGAACACGACGTCGTCATTGTGAGCGCAGCAAGCGCAAGGCCTGCATAAAAAGTTCTTGTTCTCATAGTTCTGTTTATTATAATCAAATCACCGCCTGCGGGTATCCGCAGACGGTATTTTATATCTCAATAACATAATGCCATGGCCTCAGTTGTCCACGGCGCATAATTCAATTCTCTTCTTCCGATCCGTCAGTTTCCTGAACGGTGGTTTCCTGCACTGCAGGAGCTTCTTTACGGTCGGTTTCGCGCAATGGTTTCAGGCGACTGTATGCGTCAAACATATACTTACGTGTGAGTATCACGGCAAGCAGCACCGACATGACCGAAACGCAGAACGCGGCAGCCATGACCAGCATCTGGAATGCAGCAGCCTCCAACGCTCCGCATCCGCACATTATCATTGTCCACATCATCACCGGCGCCGTGCCTACAACCACAGTAGACATCTGCGAAAGTCCCGGCACAACGGCTTTATCAAGAGCGCGACGCACAAACATATCGAGAGCTTCGGCGTGTGTAGCCCCATTTCCGAGAAGATAGAAATAGAGCTGGTTATGGTGTTTCAATCCGTCATAATATGCCGAAAGCGAATCGGCACACACCGTTATGGCTGTACCCGAAAGGATGCCGACAACAGGCAGAAAAAAACGTGGACTGACTACAGCATCCGTGCCGAGCGTCACAAGCAAAAGCCATGCTCCGACGACTATGACCGACGCTGCCACAGCAGCCAGGACAGGAACAAACAGCACACGCAGGCTAAGACGCGAACGAAGTATGGCTGCCACCGATGCCAGCACTATGAGAGCCAGTACAAACAGAAGGCTCATCGCCACGCTGCCGTCCTTCTGAAGCATATACATCACAAAGCCCATAATGCCCACATAAATCACCATCCGGACAATGGCCGACATAGCCCGCCTCGCGGATATGCGCAGTCCATATCTGTACATAGCCGCCAATGGCAGGGCCAGAAGCAGCATTCCAAGCAGAAATCCTATTAATGTTATGTTCATTTTCTTGTTTTTTCTAAATGTTCAGATGCCCATTTCTATTGTTTTGTCACACATTCCGGCAAGAGCGGTGTCGCCCGTTGCAAGCAATACAGTATGACCTGACGAGGCAAGGGTGCGCAGATAGGACATGACGACAGACTGAATCTCACGGTCATGTCCGGCAAAGGGTTCATCAAGCAGAATATTCTTTCTGTTCACCACTCCTGCTACCGAAATCATCATTCGGCGTAAGGCAGACTCACCAATCTCCTCCAGCGGCTTGTCATAAAGGGCTGTGTCAAGTGCCAGGCGTTTCCATTCATAGAACAATTTCTTGCGTGCATAGGTAATATCGGCATTCGCCCTCAGTTCTGACAAAGCCTCGAATATCTCGGCAAAACTGCGTACGCACAGCCTAATGTCCTGCGGCACGTACAGCATATCTGCTCTGAAAAGTGCCGCAGTACGTGGCAATATGGCCTCACAGTCCACCGACACATAGCCGGAAGCCAAAGGCAGAAAACCGAGAAATGCCCTGATGAGCGACGTCTTGCCGCATCCGCATGGTCCGGTTATAGCCGTCAGACCGCTATCTGCCGTACAGAACGACAGATCACGGAACAACTCATGTCCGCCAACAGAAAGAGTACCATCTTTTATTTCGAGCATACGCGTTATTCTAAAACCCATGAAAAAGAGCCTCACAGCCCCGCTGCCGTATGAAAAACATCAGCAATAAACCGACTGTACGGCCGCAATAAAGCATTAAATAATTGCAAACATACAAAAATATCATGGCACGTCCAACTTTTGACATCGTTTTTTTTTGCGTGTCCCTAAATAGAGCACGCGCGTCAAGCCTACCGTGTTTGAGCTGCCTGAAAGCCGGTTATTCTTGAATATTTATACACTCCGAAAATTAAATTACCCTGACAATATTTTCTATAAAAGATATTTGACAGATACGACAAGAACATGCCAAGAAGCGATAAAAAACACGATAGAAAGCAGGAAAAAGGCTGAGCATAAGACATAAGAACCGTATATATAGTACAAGAAGGCCCGTTCTTTTCCACAAAACAGGCTTTCTCACAATGCGGAAAAGGCTATTTCGTAATGTGAGAAAGGCCGTCTGGCAACATCAGAAAGCCTATTCCGTATGCCAGTAATAAAGTTTAAAAAGGAAGACAGCAGACAACACACTGAATAAAAGCCTGTCCTAACAACCTCAAAAGAGCTTCGTATTTGTGACAAAACAGACTCTGGCTGAAAACAACTGCGCTCCCACAAAATTGTACGTGAATATTTATACACGACATACTTGCAGAAACGTATAAAGCTGCAAAAGCATGCATACGTACAGAAGGACATGAGTAATAGAAAGCTCCATAAACAGAACAGCGCACAGACCATACGTGAACCAGACTTCACTGAACATAATACATAGATGGAAAGAAAAAAAATCTCCGCAGGCATTTTGCCGCGGAGATTTTTTATGTCTTATACAATGTATTTCTATTAGAAGAAGAGGTAACGGTTGTCCACTACGTTAGCCTTGAGATAAAGCTCGTTCATGAAGTTTCCAGCCCACTGCAATGCTTTCTGACGTGCGTTGTCGCGCATAGCCTTCTCATCGAACTTGCCTGGACGCATCTTCTTGTCAACAACCTGGAACACGTAAACTCCAGCCTCACCCTTAACAGGTTTTGCAGAGAACTTGCCCTTGGCTGTAGCAGCAACAGCACCACTGAGTGCCTGCTCGCTTGCGCCTACTGCAGGGATAAATACCGGTGAGTTGAATGTAACCTGATTTACTTCTGAAACATTGGCACCCTTAGCCTTGGCATCATTTACGCTCTTAGCGCCCTTAGCCTTTGCCAGAAGAACTTCGGCCTTTTTGTCTTTCAACAACTGGTTCTTCACATACTCGTTAACTTCCTTATCATCGAGTGTGCGGTAACCCTTTTCGTGAATCTTATCTATAACTGCGATGAGCAGGTGGTCGTTGTCGCCACACTCATACATCGGAGATATCTCGCCTTCCTTTGCTTCGAACACCCACTTGAGAGCGTCGCGTGTGCTGCGTATACCAGCAACGTCGTGCTCGGCAGTTGTGATATTCTTGCGCTCAAGCACTGTATAACCGTTCTTCTGAGCGTTCTTAAGAAGTGCTTCAGATGTCTGGTTTGCGCTGACAAAAGCGCTGAACTTGTTGTAAGCAGCAGAATATGTGTCGCGTGAGAAATCAACACTGCGCTTGATTACAGCTGCAACATACTTGTCAGTCATAGCTCTGCGGTCAACAACCTGCATGATAACACTTCCCTGTGTGAACTGTATGCTCTTCAGCTCGTTAACAGCAGATGTGTTGATAGCTGTGATATAGTTCTTTGTGTCCTTATCCATAGAAGGAGCGCTTTCATACTGACGTGTTGTCATCCAGAATTTCTCTCCAGCCTGACCGTACTTCTTTGCGATGAGTTCGAAGTCTGCTCCACCCTTCAGTGCGTTGTAGATTGAGTCTGTGCGCTGCTTGATATCAGCGGCATCCTTACCTGCAACCTGGATCTGACGCAACTGTATTGAGTCAGGAAGCTGCTGTTTTGAAACAATCTTTATAAGGTTGAGAGTATTGTCAAGCTTGTTTGCAATAACTTTTGATGTGCTGCCAACTGCAACAGAATCCAGACGGCGTGAGATATCGAACGGAAAAGCATTTTTTGAAACAGGTACTCCGAGATATGCTACCTGAGACATGCTCTTACGTACTACTTCTGTAGGATCGGCAGCAGCAGCAAGTTCTTTTGCATAATTGTTGAATTCTTTCTCAAGAGCTGCACGGTCTTTGGCAGATGCTGTAACCTTTACATCGATGTACTTGATGTCACGGCTCTCTACATACTGTCTGAAACGTTCCTTCAGTTCGTTGTACTTGGCGTTCATGTCAGCATCGTTGTACTTCAGTTTGCTGTCCTGAACACTTGAGTACGGGAACACTGCGAGGCTGAGTTTGCTCTCCTCGTTGGCGTCCTTATATGCCATCTTAGCCTCTACCTTGTTTGAAATGAGGCACTGTGCGAAAAGATTCTGGTATTTCTGTGTAAGCAGCTGCTGACGAAGACTCTTCTCTATAAATGTCCAATACTTGTACATCGGCTCGTACTGAGCAGCGACCTGAGGATTGGTTGTTTTCTGAGTCTTGTAATCGGCAATAAACTTCTTGAGTGCGTTTGCATCGAAACGTCCTGTCTGCTGATTGATGAAAGGAGTGCTCATGAGCATCGGGTTTGTACCCTGATTGAGAACATTCTGCATCTCTGCGTCTGTAACAGTAAGACCGAGCTTCTCTGTTTCGTTCTCGATGATCTTGTTCTGAACGTATGTGTTCCATACCATGTCTTTCACACGGTTCATCTGTTCGTCGTTCAGACTTTCAGATCCCTGCTGCAATTTCATCACTTCAGTGTACTCGTCTACAAGTGCCTGAAATTCCTGAATATTGATTTTCTCTCCTAATACTTCGCCGACCTGCTGGCGTTTGTCGTTCTGTGACGTTTCACAAGAACGGAAGGCCTCTCCGGCGATGAATGCAAAAAGGCCCAGACCGATAACACCTACCAGCAGAGCACCTTTGCTTCTGATTTTTCCTAATACTGCCATTACTTTTGATTATTTATTATTTTTATTGTTTTTTCTTAATTTAAGACGCTGTGGGATGTGCTGTATATACAATAGATTTGTAGGTTATCAACATATACCGCACACTCTGCGAAATGCGCACAAAAATACTAAATTATTGTCAAACAATGGAATTTTTCGTATAAAATTTGATTTCAGGGTTTAACTTTTAGCTTCACAAGCTCTATTTTTGACATAGTGCTCTTCATTATCTTAAATTCGAAACGGCCGGTGTGTATTACCTCGTTAAGCTTCGGGAAACTCTGGTAAACACCCAGGATAAGACCACCCACAGTCATGTACTCATCACTCTCGGGAAGATCAAGACCGAACATCTCGTTCACTTTGTCAATTTCGAGTCTGGCTGAAAGAAGATACTCACCCGGTGCTGTTTCCTTGGCTATGTATTTGGCACTGTCGTGTTCATCCTCTATATCACCGAAAATCTCCTCTACAATGTCCTCAAGCGATACAATACCACTCGTTCCACCAAACTCGTCCACAACCACTCCAAGGCTTTTCTTCTGCTGAAGGAACATACGCATAAGCTTACGCGCTGTCATGGTTCCGGGCACAAACGGCATCTTGTAAATACAATCCTGCCAACGGTCTGGATTTCGGAACATCTCTGAACTGTGCACATAACCCACTATGTGGTCGATATCTCCATTATAGGCAATTATTTTTGAGTTTCCGCTTTCAATGAATTTCATAAGCAAACCGTCCTTACCGTCATTATTTATGTCAACAGCATTGATCTCTGTACGCGGAACCATACAGTCACGCACTTTCACGTCCGAAAACTCAAGAGCATTATGGAATATCTTCACTTCTTCCTCTATATCCTCTTCACTCTTGGCATTCTCAATGCTCGACTGCACAAGATAATCGAGGTCCACCTTTGAAAAGCCTTCGTCGTCACATTCCTTTTCCATTCGTATTCCTACAAAACGGAGCATCATTTTGGACAGAAATGTCGAAAAACGACTTATCGGCCATAAAACAAGATAGAAGAAATATGCCGGAAGAGCAAACATAGCAAGAAGACGGTTGGCATTGTTCTTGAACAGCACCTTTGGCAGAAACTCTCCTGTAAAAAGGATTATTACTGTAGAAAGGACAGTGTCTGCAGGTACGGTGAAGCCGGCATCCATACCTTTGAAAATTGTGCTGTCAAACAGTTTGGCTATAAGTATACCATACATTACAAGCACAATGTTGTTGCCGACAAGCATCGTACTGACAAATCCGTTAGGATGTCTGTAGAACAAAGATATGAGTTTCTGGGTGAGACTGTCACGGTTCTTGTCCATTTCTGCCAGCATGCGGTTGCTAGAAACAAAGGCAATCTCCATACCGGAAAAGAAAGCCGACATGACCATTGTCACAAATATACCGGCCAAAAGGGGAATATCAGTTTCCAAAATATTATGCTATAGTTATTTTTTCAAATATATACGACATATCCTGCCGTCCGTCTATCTGGGCGCGGCAGGCAATTTGCGTTGTGGAAGCGCCTGTGGGCGCAGTTTTGCTTTTGCCGTATCAGGCAATGCAATTGTAGTGTCATTCTCCTCACTGGATATATCGCCTTTCACAAACGAACCAGAAGTGTTTGACACGTAATATCTTGTCATACGTTCGTCGCTTCTGAAATACTTTCCCTCCAGTGTACGTTCCGGTGTGACAACACGCGACGGAGCATACGAATAGAATTCATGCTTTACCTCATCCCAGAACAACTGATTGCCGGTATATATGATACCGTTCTTATTATGCACCGTCACGCGATTGCGGAGTTCCCAAATTCGTTTCTCGTCATAATAATAAGCGGTGTCACACTGAATATACGCCTGCACATGGAACTTCTCGTCAAACTGTTCGAAAAACAGGCCTTTCTCGAATATCCAACGCGACGGCTGACGTATCTGGTTTACCTCCCAACGTTCTGTTACGATGCGGTATTTTATTATTCCAGAATCGGAAATCAACGTATTCACACCATAACTTGTCATCATTGATACCGAATCACGATCGTGGATGGCAGGCGCAGTATGCTCTTTCTGCTCATTACATGAGGCAAAAAGCACTACACCTACAAATGCCATCAATATGTGAGACTTATTGATATTCAATGATTCAATTCCTTTACGTTAGTATCTTCAGGAGACAGGATTAATCCATCTTCCACTTTGCGAACCAACGTTCGTTGAACAAAAGACCAATGTTTATACGGAAAGAATTCTCCGTTATGAACATCTTTGAATCCTGACGTACCCACTGTGCCGAGATATTCAGTATCGAACGGTTGTTTATCTTGTTTATAATTGGAATACCGAATCCGGCACTTACACTATACTCCTTAGGACCTTCCTGTCCGTTTATCTTTATATAAGGTGTAGCGTAAGAAGCACCAAGTCTGTATCTTACACGTTTGAAAAAGTTACGGCTGTTTTCATCTGGGCAGACCTCACCACCTAAAGTAAACTTATGTCTGTCGCTGAACATATTATCTGCGAGCTTATACTGAGGGACCTCATTCACTACAGTATATACAGGATATTTGTTTTTTGACCACTGCTGAAGAGAATAGTCAAATCCAACCTTCACTTTTCCGTCATGGTTCCACATCAGTCCGGCTCCGTACATTGTAGGAATCTCTAATCCGTTATTCACAGAATACCTTGCCGTATCCGCAACATAAGTCTGCGAGTTTGTAGAAATTACCATACATTCAGGATCGGCACCGAGTTTGTGTCCAAGGCTATAAACCAAACCTAACGTCAACTGATCCTTTTTAGATAATTTGGCTGTATACTGCAAGCCAAGATCCAGTTTATAACTGTTTACCGATGCAGAATAATATTTAGATAAGGTGTTTATATATCCATCAGAATAACTGTTCACAACTGCGCGGTCATAACTTCCCCACAGGTATGATATGTTGGCACCGATAGAAAATCCTTTGAACGGTTCCCAACCCATACCGAAATAGACCTGATGAAGACCACCGCTTCCAGAATAAGTGTTTGTGTATGTCACTTTATCTTCGTCTGTTATATCGCCAAGTGTCTGATCGCTCGAATAACTGTATCCGATATTCGAAAACGGCAGAAGACCAAAGCTTATTCCAAGATGACGTGTCAGTCTGAAACCAGCAATAACATATTCGAAACTTCCATTATTTACGTTCTTTCTTACACCGCCCTCCTCATAGTTGGTTATCTGACCGGATATTCCGGCATCCAGAATAAAACTCAGAGAGTCTATCGAAGAATATGAAGCAGGATTCAACACATTCAACTGATTGTGTTCGCGAAAGCCGAGTCCGAGTCCGTTCATGCCGCGAGAATATCCTCCCGCATTTTCACTGAGTACACCCAGTCCATATTGGCTGTATGGCGAATTAGTACCGCTTTGAGCATATGACGCCATGGCCATGAGTCCCATGAGCGAAGCGATAAAGATTTTTTTCATTTTCTATTTCAGCTTTTGTAAGAATATTGACCGGAAACATGTTGTCGTGAGCCGGTTCTCCACTGTTCGACAAACAATTGGTTGCAAAATTATTGAAAAAATTCGAAATAAACTCACGATAAGTGGGAAATATAAGTTATTTTTGCATCGTGAAACGTTTTATATCTCTTTTAAGATGTCTTTCGCTGATTATTTGCCTACTACCTGCAAACAACATATCAGCACAACACTATGTTGAATCCGATCTGAATATGGATTCTGTTGAAATAAGTCTGCTCACATGCAGGCCACGACAGAACGTATACAGCCTTTACGGACATACAGCCATCAGAATACAAGACAAGCAGAACCATCTGGACATGGCCGTAAATTACGGAATGTTCTCATTCGACAAACCATTCTTCATACTGCGTTTTGTATTCGGACTCACAGACTATTCTATGGACATAGAAGACTTCGAGGCATTCAGAATATATTACGCTACTAGAGGAGCCGGAGTGAAACAACAGACCTTGAATCTGACAAAAGAAGAAAAAAAAGCTATAATAGATGCTATTATAAAGAACTATGAGCCACAGAACCGCGTGTACAGATACAATTATTTCTATGACAACTGTACCACAAGGGCACGCGACATTCTGTTGGACAACATAAAAGGCACAATAAGATATCAGACAAGAAATAAAAACAGCGAATCATATCGTGAAATGATCCACGATTACAACGAGCAGCAGCGCTGGGCAAGATTCGGCAATGACCTGCTGCTCGGCATAAAAGCGGACTTCCCGACCAACCACGAGCAACAGCAGTTCTTGCCGGATAATCTCAGAAAAGATTTTGACAACGCAGTAGTTATAGACAAAAACGGACAGAAAAGAGCACTTGTAAGCAACAGCTCATGGGTAGTACTTCCCGGAACCCAGGCTGAATGGAGTGGATTTCCGTTGTCGCCGACAACCTGTGCCATAATCTTCTTTGTTATAGTTGTGGCTGTCTCAATTTATGAGAGATGCAAAATAAAGATGTTCTGGGGTATGGATATCTTTCTGATGCTACTCACAGGATTATGTGGTCTTATACTTCTTGCCATGGTCTTCTCACAGCATCCGACAGTAAGAGTCAATCTTCAGATATTGCTTTTAAATCCAATATCCCTGATATTCCTGTATCCGACAGTGAAGTGTCTGCGCAGAAACATCATACACAGATGGCTGATGGCATGGATGATTCTCATTGTCCTGTTCCTTATCGGAGGATTTTTCCAGAGCTATGCAGAGGGAATGACAATTGTGGCATTATCTTTGCTGATAAGATACATATTAAAATTTGACCAAATAGTGCGAACCAGAAAATGAACAGATATTTATCGGCAATAATCATACTCGCCGCCCTTACAAGCAACACAGAGCTACAGGCCCAATCGCTCAAGCCAGCCCCGAGGTTGGTTGTAAATATCATTATAGACCAGTTACGCACTGACTACATAGAACATTTCTCACCGCTTTATACACCCGACGGCTTTAAAAAGCTGCTCAATCAAGGTTGTGTGTATGAGGCTGCAAGATATACTTTCTCACCAGTAGACCGTGCATCAGCCATCGCATCGATAAACACCGGCACCACACCACAATATAATAATATAGTAGGAACACAGTGGCTGGACCGTGCTACTCTGCGTCCTGTATATTGTACTGACGATGAGAAATACGGCGATTCGCCTCAAAAACTGTCAACATCAACCATAGGTGACGAATTGAAGGTGGCTACACGTGGCACCGCACTCGTATACAGCGTCGCGCTTGACAAGGATGCAGCCATTCTGTCCGGAGGACACGCAGCAGACGGAGCCATCTGGATAAACGAGAAAAACGGCCGTTGGACCACATCAACATACTATTCGGATGCCTCACAAAACCTTATAAAGGCATATAACAGCACAAACAAATACAGCGCCGACAACGATGCCGTTGCTGACTTATCCCTTGCATGCGTGAATGACATGGCAATGGGACGCGACGACATTACGGACATGTTGTCAGTCGTATTGTCTGCCAAAGGCAAGGACGAAGCCAACTGGCAGTCGGAAATGGAGATACTTTATCTCAAGCTGGACAAGATAATAGCAACACTTGTAAGAAAAATTGAAGATTCTGTCGGCAGTGACAAGGTTCTGTTCATGCTTACAGGCACCGGTTATACAGACAACGAACCGATAGATTATCAAAAATACCGCATACCCACAGGCACATTCTACATCAACCGTACAGCAAACCTGCTGAACATGTATCTTGGTGCCATTTACGGCCAAGGACAATATGTAGAAACGTGCTACCACAATCAGATATACATCAACCGAAAACTTCTCGAGCAGCGTCACATCAGTTTTGCTGACGTTGTATCACGTTCCAAAGAACTGCTCACACAAGCAGCCGGCGTACGCGATGTGACAACAAGTCCATACAACCCGTCTGTAAGCGGCGATCTATTCATTGAGGTTGCCCCGGGATGGCAACTGCTCAATGAAGACAATCAGGAAAACTACATGGCAAGGGCAGCCTTTGTACCGTTCCCCATTATTCTGTATGGTGCAGGTATAAAGGCCGAACATGTCTCCACTCCGGCAACAGTTGACCGGATAGCCCCGACTATTGCAAAAGCCATAAGAATAAGAGCTCCCAATGCATGCTCTGTGGCACCGCTGCAATAACAATCATCCACGCATCATGCTTATCTGACGTGACTATTATGTCACGATTATCTGTCATGCTGCGTATCATAATTCCACCCCACTATAATCAATCTTGAATAAATAAAAAACAACAACATAATGAATTTCAACAAATTTTTACAGTCGCTGTTCGGAAACAAATCAACCAGGGACATGAAACTCATACAGCCTCTCGTGGAAAGCGTGAAGGCTGTATATCCGGAGATAAAGAAACTGAGTAACGACGAACTGCGAGCACGCACAAAAGAAATCCAGGCTTATGTACAGAATTCTGCAAAAGAGCAGAAAGACAAGATTGCCGCGCTGAAAGCGAAAATCGAGGAAACACCTATCGACGAGCGCGAATCAATCTTCAACGATATAGACAAGCTGGAGAAGGAAGTTCTCAACATATATGAGAAAGCTCTTAACGAGGTGATGCCAGTGGCATTCAGCATCGTGAAGGATACAGCACGCCGTTTTGCAGAGAATGAGGAAGTGGTTGTGACCGCCACCGACTTCGACCGCGAACTCGCAGCCGATCCAAGAAAAGACTTCATCACAATCGACGGCGACAAAGCCATATACCACAACCACTGGACCGCAGGCGGAAACGACCTGAAATGGGAAATGGTACACTACGACGTACAGCTCTTCGGAGGTATTGCCCTGCATCAGGGAAAGATTGCCGAAATGGCAACCGGTGAAGGTAAGACACTCGTCGCAACACTGCCGGTATTCCTCAACGCGCTTACCGGCAACGGTGTACACGTAGTGACAGTGAACGACTATCTGGCCAAACGTGACTCCGAGTGGATGGGACCGCTCTATATGTTCAACGGTCTGTCAGTAGACTGCATCGACAAGCACCGTCCGAACTCACCTGAGCGCCGCAAGGCTTATGAGGCCGACATCACATTCGGTACAAACAACGAATTCGGTTTCGACTACCTGCGCGACAACATGGCCATTTCGCCGGCCGACCTCGTACAGCGCAAGCACAACTACGCGATCGTCGACGAGGTTGACTCCGTACTTATCGACGACGCGCGTACACCTCTTATCATCTCCGGTCCGGTACCTAAGGGCGACGACCAGATGTTTGAGGAATACCAGCCGCTTGTAGAACGTCTCGTTGATGTTCAGCGCAAGCTCGCTACACAGTTCCTTGCCGACGCAAAACAGAAAATCAGCGAAGGCCAGGCCAAGAACGATCCGAAACTGCTTGATGAAGGTTTCACAGCTCTCTACCGTTCGCACAAGGCTCTGCCGAAGAACAAGCCACTCATCAAATATCTTTCTGAGGAAGGTATCAAATCCGGTATGCTCAAGAAGGAAGAGTACTACATGGAGAACAACAACCGCCGCATGCCGGAAGCCGTAGAGCCACTTTATTTCGTGGTTGACGAGAAGCTGAACAGCTGCGACCTCACCGACAAAGGTACAGAATGGCTTGCCAAACAGGTGAACGACAAAGATCTGTTCGTGCTACCCGACATCACATCACAGCTCTCCGCACTCGAAAACGAGAAGGATCTCAGCGAACAGGACCGTCTCGACAAGAAAGACGACCTGCTCAACCACTACGCCGTACAGAGCGAACGTGTACACACGCTGCAGCAGTTGCTCAAAGCATACTGTATGTTCAATAAGGACGACGAGTATGTTGTCATCAATGGCGAGGTGAAGATTGTCGATGAGCAGACCGGACGTATCATGGAAGGCCGCCGCTGGAGCGACGGACTGCACCAGGCCGTAGAGGCTAAGGAGCACGTGAAAGTGGAAGCTGCCACACAGACATTCGCCACAATCACACTTCAGAACTACTTCCGTATGTATCACAAGCTGGCAGGTATGACCGGTACGGCATCCACCGAGGCTGGCGAGTTCTGGGACATCTACAAACTGGATGTTGTCGAAATCCCAACCAACAAGCCTGTGATCCGCAACGATATGGACGACCGTATCTACAAGACAGCACGCGAAAAATACGCTGCCGTCATTGAAGAAATAGTCGAGATGCGCAACAGCGGACGCCCGACCCTCGTAGGTACAACATCTGTCGAAATATCCGAGCTTCTGTCAAAGATGCTCAACATGCGCAAGATACCGCATCAGGTGCTCAACGCAAAACTCCACCAGAAAGAGGCCGACATCGTGGCCGAAGCCGGACGCAGCAACATGGGCACAGTCGAGATTGTTGATGAAAACGGAAACAAACACACAGAAGAGCGTCTGCTCGGTGCTGTGACCATCGCTACCAACATGGCCGGACGTGGTACCGACATCAAGCTGACACCGGAGGTAAAGGCTGCCGGAGGTCTGGCAATCATCGGTACAGAGCGTCACGAGAGCCGTCGTGTAGACCGTCAGTTGCGCGGACGTGCAGGACGTCAGGGCGACCCGGGAAGCTCAGTATTCTACGTTTCGCTGGAAGACAAACTCATGCGTCTGTTCGCAGCCGAGCGCATCGCCAACGTAATGGACCGTCTCGGATTCAAGGAGGGCGAACGCCTCGAAAGTCCGCTTGTATCAAAGAGCGTTGAGCGCGCACAGAAGAAGGTGGAGGAAAACCACTTCGGTATACGTAAACACCTGCTCGAATACGACGACGTGATGAACAAACAGCGTACCGTTATCTATGAAAAGCGCCGTCACGCACTCATGGGCGAGCGCATAGGCATGGACATCACCAACATCATCTGGGATCGCGTGGTGAACATCATCGAGACAAACGACTATGCAGGCTGCCGCGAGGAATTCCTCAAGGTGCTCGCTATGGAATGTCCGTTCACTGAAGACGAATTTGTAAACAGCAAGCGTCCCGACCTTGAAGAACGCGCGTTCCAGGATGCCATGGCTGCATTCAAGCGCAAGACCGACCGCATACAGAGCGTTGCATGGCCTACAATCAAAGAAGTTGAGGAGACTCAGGGCGAGATATACGAGCGCATCATGGTGCCTATAACCGACGGCAAACGCGTTTACAACATTCCGTGTAACCTCAAGGAGGCTTACCGCACCGAGGCCAAGGATGTTGTAAAGCAGTTTGAGAAAGCCATCATGCTCCACATCATCGATGACTGCTGGAAGGAGAACCTGCGCCAGCTCGACGATCTGCGCCACAGCGTTCAGAATGCTTCTTACGAACAGAAAGACCCGCTGCTCATCTTCAAACTCGAGAGTGCCAAGCTGTTCGACTCTATGGTGAACGATATGAACAACCGCATATGCAGCATCCTTACACGCGGACAGATACCTGAAATACAGCGTGTACAGGAGGCTGCGCCGGAGCAGCACTCACAGCGCTACACCGAGCAGAAGGACGATCTGACAGACAAGGCACAGCAGGCTGCCGCAAACCAGGACACACGTGACCAGGCACAGCAGCGCCACACTCCTTACGTAAAGGATAAACTGCCGGGACGCAACGATCCATGTCCCTGCGGAAGCGGAAAGAAATTCAAGAACTGTCACGGACGCGGCCTTGTATAACAACAGGCGCGGACATATCTGTAAGACATAAAACAAAGTGATAATGAAAGCGGAGCGACATTGTGTTGTTCCGCTTTTTAATATCAATGTTGGCCGAAGCATTCTGCCCGTCAATCATGTCTTCACACACACGACACACATTCCTCGGTCCATGCCACAGCCACCAACACACATGAAAAGGTAACGCCTGCACTCTCGCACTCTGTTTCCAACAGTCAACCACAGGAGTCATATCTGTATTTTCATGAAGACTCAGAAGAGAAATTTTGACATTTTCTCATTGCCAAAAGATTAAAATTCTTCTCCTTACAAAAGAAAGTAACATGTATGGCAATATCGTCACTCTAAAAAGAAATATAGTTAACAGAAGTCCTAACAATCAAAATTCTCTTATTGAAACCAAATCGTCGCTCGCCCCTTTGATACCCAATGCCAACGCAGGAATGCAATTCCACACAATGATACTTATTGCACAAAATATTATATAGTATCCCAACCTTATGCCTGCTAAATGTCTTTTGGAGATTGAGGTTGTCATAAGCATCACGGTAAAAAGAATCCGCGCATCAAATTCAAAACCTATAATTGTCAATAATCACCATAAGCGAGAACATAAAAACGGCAAGGATACTATTAAAGACAATATCCACACAACTACTATCGTTCCTGTATGAGTCTTCACTAACATTTTCGCTGCATTTATCCTTTTACGAACACAACATCAACGCAAGAACAGATAACTTATCTGAATACATATGACATTCCACACCATAATACAAAGTAACGTTAGACGATCTTCTTCTCTCGTTTCTTCTAATGCAGGTTCACACACATCATAGATATATGTGTCGTCAGAAGAAAAACAACTATCAAACCAACCTTTACTCCGCATATTAAACTCTTATGTTATTTGTTCAATATATCAACAACTACACATCAACTTACAATAGTAGTCATAATTTTGTTACCAATTTATGTGGAACACTCCTATCACTTCTTCCCATTTCAGTTTGTACCCACTTGAACTTCCTTCCCAGCATTGATAGTTCAACGTCAATTTTTTCCCTCTGATAGTGGCAATATCTTTAATCAAAAGGTCTCTATCTGGATTATCGCTTTTGTAACTAAAAATAAAATGACCATTTTTCCACTGAATTTTCTCGTAATCAGTATAGAAAGTTCTCGGTCTTCCATCCTCATAATTAACAGCTTTATATTTAGCCGTTACTTTGTTATTGCCAACTTTTTCAATAACAAGTGTCATTACAACTTGCCCTTTCTCACATACCCATTCGCCTATATAAGGCTTCATGGCAACATTGTAAGCGATGATTTGTGCATTACAGAACAATGCCGTAAAACACAAGAATATAGTTAAGATATATTTTTTCATTGTGATATGTTTTTATTATCTGAATATCCTTTTTTGTTCTTCAGGCAATTGCCTGTCTATCTCGTAGAACGCTTCCTTTTTGTCTAAAATGTCTTGCACATAATCATGGATGCGTGAGGAACGCTCAAGTGCTTTGGAAACGACTCGTGTGATAGTTAATCCGTATGCTTCCATTATGGTCATTTTTGTCTGATTACCATGAATCGGAACATAAAGAACGTAATGTGAGGGGTATTCGTTTGCTTCCACAACATCAATAACGGCAACACGTGTAATCCATGCCGACACATACAGATACGTTAAGTCGGGATCGCTTTCGTATTCATCAAGCATGTTGGTGACATTAGCAACACCATTGGAGATTTTTGTGAGTTCTTTCGCTCCACCAAATATTTTAGAGAATAGTCCCATATTACTGAAATTTAGATATTACGTTACCCATGTAAGTTTCTACGTCATGCTCAATCTTACGTATCATTTCGTGTTGATCTGCAAACTCATTGAACTGCCATTCTAACTTATGGTTTCCAAGAGGAATGCTTTTAGAAATCCATTGTATTGTAACTGTTCCGTAAGTTTGGACGATGTCAAAATATGTACTCGCAGCAGGATTGGCTGCACCAACACGAATGAACGTGCTGTTTTCCTTAACAATTCGACATTTCTTATCTCCTGCGAGAAAATAATCAACCAATATCGAATATTTCTTTCTCATGCCACCTTGTTTGGCAATAGCATTTGATTGAGCATTAGAGTCCAAGATGAACTTAAATGCCACAAAAGCAATAATAACAATTATTATCCACCACATAATATACATGTTTTAGAATTGATGTGCAAACTTATCAAGAGTCTCTTCAAGTATTTGGTCGAACTCATTTTTATCCACCTTACCCGACTCATACAATTTATTCATCATTTTTATATTTTGAATAGTCATTGATGGTAGCAGCATTTGAATTTGTGGGTCAAATTCGCCACTCTTAACCATATCAACGACCAAACCTCCGAATACATATGCCATGTCCTCGTTCATCTTTGCTTTCATCTTATGTGTAAAGACTGAGTCCAACAACTGCTCTACCAAAAAGCGAATGTCACCAATTGGAACACTTGTCTTAGATTGGTAGCTTTGTGCTTCCTTCAAGTAGTTCAGCATAAAGTAGCTGACAGTATGGTTTGGATAAATGTTGAATGTCTTTGCTTCCTTAGACATCTCGTTTCTTAACCTGTATTCCAACATTTCAAAAGGAGCTTCATCGAGAAACTCAGAGAATTGTGCAATAGTGTCCTCTTTAAGTTTGGAAATTGGTTTGCCAGCATTCTCAGACCAGCGAAGAAATGTGCTCACGACCTCAAAGGCATCCTTATCACTCAAAGAGTCCATGTTCAATCCTGAAGCTGCAACAATGGCTTTTGCTTCGTTTGGCTTTCTGCGCTTGAACCCCTCCCAGTATTGAGCATTTTTACCATCGCCCATAGCGTGGACCACATCCATGATTTTGTTGTTTATGTCATATTGGCTAAGTGAACTTCGTGTCGATTTCTTTTGCTCAGCAAGTTTTCTCATTTCCTCATCATGCTTATTACCATTATAGTTGATGATGAAGATTACTGCTACAACAGCAAGAATGATAATTAGAATTGTCATATATTGAGTTTTCGTTTATGCCCACTCAGCCACCAAAACGAGCCTGTTATTTAACACAGAAGCGTGGAACTGCAATATATGATATTTGGGAAGTCTGATACAGCCCGAAATGAAAAAAAGAGCTAAACATTTGCAAATATAATCATTGATTTTCTGTGCTTTATGCGGTATCAGATTCGGGAATGACTTTTTAATTTGTCTTAATCCGTTGCAAGATTCTTCGGGATATATGGGAACATTTACGGGAATTTATTATACCTTTGCCGCATAACCGAAAAAAGCAACGCTGATGAAAATTTCCGTCTATCTGAAAAAATGCTCCCCCGAGGCCTCAAACATCTGTTTCCGGGTCAGGGAGAAGAGCGTGGACATAAAGGTGGTCTCTCCCCTTGAGGTGCAGGACAGGTATTGGGATTCCGACACCCTCAGTTACAGGCGCACGACGGCTGTTCCTGCCGCCGAGCAGAAACGCCTGCCCGGACAGATTGCCGCCATCATCGAGCGGGCGGAGAAGACCTTCTCGGACAAGGCGGACGGCAGGTGGATGAGGCAGGTCATCGAGGATGTGCTGTACCCGACCCGCGCTTTCGAGCGTAACCACCCGAACCTGCTCGCCCGTGTCCACGAGTATCTGGAAAAGTTCGACGGGGCGGAAAGGACCAAGGAGCACATCATACGCTTCGAGCGCAGGATGTCGCGCTACCATGACTACCGGCGGGAGATACTGGGCGAGGCTGATTTCACCCTCTTCGTGGAGACCGTCACGCTGGAGCAGATGAACGGTTTCAGGGATTATGTCGTGAACGAGTACAGGCTGCGGCAGGAACACCCCGACTTCTATGCTCCCCGCATGCTCATCAACCACAGGCCGAGGCCGCTTTCCGGCACGACCGTCATCAACACCATGAACCTCTTCTGCACCTTCCTGCACTGGTGCAAGAAGATGAAGTATTCCGACAACGAGGTCTATGCCCTCTACGGCTGCAAGGAGCCCATCTACGGCGACCCGTTCTTCCTCACTTCGGAAGAGAGGAACATTCTCTACGATGCGGACTTGAGCGGCAACCCGAAGCTGGCCGTCATACGGGACATCTTCGTGTTCCACTGCTATGTCGGCTGCCGAGTGGGTGACCTTTACAGACTCACGAGGGACAACATCAAGGACGGCTTCCTGGAATACATGCCGCAGAAGACGAAGAAATGCCAGGCGAAGACCGTCAGGGTGCCGCTGCATGAGAAGGCACTGAAGATACTGGAACGCTACGATGCCAATGCCGACAGACTGTTCCCGTTCAAGCAGATACACACCTACAACCTCGGCATACGGGAGCTGCTGAAGCGTTGCGGCATAGACAGGACGGTGACCATCCTCGACACGCACGGCTACAACACCGTGCAGAAGCCCCTGTACGAGGTGGCCACCAGCCATACGGCACGCAAGACCTTCGTGGGCAACCTGTACAGGCAGGTGCCCGACCCAAACCTGATAGCCTCCATGTCGGGGCATGTGGAGGGCAGCAGGGCGTTCAGCCGCTACCGCACGATAGACGATGACATGAAGCGCAGGCTTGTGGACATGATAGACTAGACAGAAAGGAGGACATATATAATATGAAAGTGACCGCATTCATCCGAAAGACCGCCGCCAAGAACAACATCACCGACCAGGCACGGGTCTATTTCCGTGTCCGGGACATCGGCGGCGTGGACATCAAGGCCGCGAGCGAACTGTCCATCAACCCCAACCACTGGAGCCCGGAACGGCAGGGCTACAAGCCCCGCGTGGCCCTGGTGTCGGAGGAGAAGAAGATGGGCTTCGACAAGGACGTGCAGCAGATCACCCATCTCATCACGAAAGAGTACCACCGGGGCGTGGACGGCAGCTGGCTCAAGGGGCTGTTAGAAGAATACCACCATCCCGGCATCAACGCGAGGGGCGGCAACAAGGCCGACGAGTACCTGCTCTCGTACCAGATACGGAAATACGTCGAGGAAACACCGCTTGCGGATGAAAGCCGCAAGCACCACCTCGACAATCTCAACAAGGTACTGCGCTACGAGCGTTTCCGCCACGAGGTGCTGCACCAGAGAGGCTTCCACCTGTGCATCGATACCGTCACGGCGGACGACATCAGGGACTTCAAACTGTGGATGCAGGAGGAACACAAGTATGTGGACATGTACCCCGTATTCTACCGGAACGAGGTACGCCGCAACGTCGAACAGAAGCGTTCCGAGAACAGCATGTCGGGCTCCCTCTACCGCATCCGCACCGTCATCAAGTGGTGCATCAAGCGCGGGCTGACAAGGAACAATCCCTTTGACCAGTACCAGATTGCCCGGCCGATGTACGGCGACCCGTTCTACCTGACGCTCGAGGAGCGGGACAAGGTGTACTATGCCGACCTGAGCGGCATGGGGGCAACCTATCCGGTCTATCGTGACGTCTTCATGTTCCAGTGCCTGATAGGGTGCCGTGTCAGCGACCTGAACAGGCTGACCAAGGCGAACATCGTGGACGGCTTCGTGGAGTACATCCCGCAGAAGACGAAGATGGAACATGCCAATACAGTGCGCGTGCCGCTCAACCAAAAAGCACGGGACATACTGGAACGCTACAAGGATCTGGAGAACGCCCTGCTACCCCGGTTCTCGCACTTCGGCTACAACAAGAAGATAAAGGAGATACTCAAGTATGTGGGCATCGACCGCACGGTCATAGTCCTCGACCCGAAGACAAGGGAGGACGTGGCAAGACCCTTATACGAGGTAGCGACCACACACACTGCACGCAAGACCTTCATCGGCAACCTGTACCGACAGGTCAAGGACCCGAACCTGATAGCCTCCATGTCGGGACATTCGGAAGGAAGCCGTGCCTTCGCACGGTACCGCAAGATTGACGATGAGATGAAGAAGGAACTGGTGAACCTCCTGGATTGAGGACATCCGCCCAGTTCCCCATATCCTTTTGTATTCCGATAACATTGCAGAGACAACATGGACGAGCAGAAACAGACATACGAACAGTTCAAGGCGGACATTCTCCAGTGGAAGGACGCGCACAGGGAGGAATACCGCCGCTTCGCGAAAATGATGGCGGACGGGAACGAGATGCAGTACCTTGCCGTCTGTCGTGCCATCTTCAAACAGCTGCCCGGAATCAGGCGGGAATGGCAACAGTCATGGTGTGACGACAGCACGGACGGCTTCAGGAACATAGGCCTTCATTTCAAGGAGAACGCGGTGCCTGGGCAAATCGTGGAACTGTACAGGAAACAGAGGGAAGAAGACACTGCCCCGCCTCCGTCCACATTCTGGGGCAGGATGAAATACATTTTCAGACAGAGTCTGAGAAAACGCTGCGTAACCCTGTCCGCCCCTCTCGTGCTGAGCTGGCTGTACTACGGCAAGAGTTTCGAGGCGATGGTTGACATGGTCAGCAGGCAGGCGGGACATCCCAAGGCAGGGAACGCCGAAAGGATGGGCTGCTCCATTGTCGTCAGGCAGATTATCGAAGTGTCCATAAAGAACGGCTTCCGTACGCAGGAGGACTGGGACGAACACTTCGCCATGAAAGGTGCCATCGAGAAAGGCAGCATCGGCGAATGGGCGTTGCAGTCCTTAAAGGACGGGAAGGGTGGCGGTGATACCGAAGGCAGCCCGGCAGCAACGGACTCCGGCAGCGGTACGGTGCCACAGGCGCAGCGGACGGCAGGAAAGAAGAAGATACAGGAGCGGCCGCTTGCGGATTATCTCAAGTGCGGAAACAGGGAGGAAGTCCTGCAATGCATCCGCCGTTTCGTTTCCATAAACACGAGCGCGGTCCACCAGGCACTGCCGTTCTATGTGCTGAAAGACCTGCAAATGGTGGCCGGAATGCACGCCGCGAAGGAGTACAGCGTAGGGATGGCAATGCAGTTTTCCGACCTGCCCTCGCTGAAAAGCGAGAGTGCCATACGGCAGGCGGTCGGCTTCCTGAAGACGGCAAAGCATATCATCAAGGACGGGAAAGACCAGATGGCTCCTCTTATCGAGAGTGACGAGAACATGGAACTGTTCCGGTCACTGGTACAGGAAATCAAGGAAATCATCGCTGATGATGAAGCGGAAACTACTACCGGATAAGGCAAAATGAGCCGTTTTACATGGTCACACAGACTTGAATTGTCATGACAATTTAAGACAAGGCATTATATATCAATCCGTTTTAATCTGCATATACTTTTGCACCGTCAATCCTCTTCCCGGGGATAGGCGGTGCTTCTCTTTTACAAGCCATCGGAAGGGAGGCGTCAGGGAACTAATGCAGATGGTCATCACAAAATTCAAAACTTGATATTTATGATCACCATAGAAAGTCTGGTCGAACAGGGCGCGAACGTGAAACTGGAAGTCACGCCCGCCGACCTGAAGATGTTTGCCGAGTCCATCGTGCAGCGCACCATCATGGCGCAGCAGGAGGAACGGGCGGCTGCAATGCAGCGTGAGGCGGAAGAGACTTGGCTCAATACGAAACAGGTCCGTGAGTTGTTGAACGTGTGCGAGGGCACACTCAACCTGTGGGCAAAGCGGGGCTACCTTGTGCCTGTCAAGGTGGGCAACAAGAACATGTATGCCAGGTCGGATGTCCGGCGTGTGCAGACGGGAGGGAAATCCGAGAGTGTGACATCCTATTGCAAGAAGAGAAATGGCTGACATGACACACACCCGACTTGAACTGTGCAACATGATCCGCATGGAGGCGGAACATACCGAAGACACCGGCTTCCCTCTGGAAGTGTTCCCGCAGACGGTTCAATCCGTCATCCTTGACATGGCCCGGTACGAGAACTACAAGACAGAGTTCATAGCGACTGCCATGATTTCGGCTGTATCTGCGGCATTGGGCGGCGCCTACCGTATCCGCATCAAAGGCGAATGGCAGAGCAATGCCGCCCTCTACATCATCCTCGTGGGCAGGCCGGGACTGGGCAAGACACCGCCGCTGGAGGCGGCATACCGTCCCATACGGAAGCACGACTATGCCCTATTCAAGGCGTATGAGTCGGAGTTGGAGGCATGGAAAGCTGCCGGGGAAAACGGGAAGAAGCCCGTGCTGCGGCGTACCGTCGTGTCCGACTTCACCCCAGAATCGCTCCTGCTGACGCACAACAACAATCCTCGTAGCGTGGTCATCCTCGTGGACGAGATCATGGGGATGTTCAACTCTGCCAACCGCTATACCAACGGACAGCTCATAGAGCAGCTGCTCACGGCATGGAGCGGCGGGGCTCTGGACGTGACAAGGGTGAGCAGTACGATACCTGTCCACATAGAACAGCCGTGCATCAATATCGTCGGAACCACACAGACCAAGCGTGTGCATGAACTGCTCACGAAAGGATTCGAGGAGAACGGACTGCTCGACCGTATCCTGTTCGTGCTGCCCAAATCCCGTGAAGTGTCAAAATGGACCGACTGGGATGATGGCGGGGAGGACAGGGCATCTCTGGCAGCGGCACGCTGGGAGCAGATACTTGGCAAGGTACTCGCCCTGGACTATGACGCGGGAGAGGATGAAAGGATGCCCCATGTACTGTCCATGGACAAGGAGGCAAAAGAGTATTTCTTCTCCTGGTGGAACAGGAAAGTGGAACGCATCAACCGGATAGAGGACGACGCCGAGGTGGACAGCCGTGAGATGAAGCATCCGGCGCAGGTGGCACGGCTGGCCCTGCTTATGCAGGTGCTGCGGTACGCATCCGGTGAGAGCCACCTGCAGTTTGTGGATCTGGCTTCCGTCAAAGCCGCCATCCGGCTGAACGGTTATTTCGAGGACTCGTACCGCCGCATCCGCTCGTTCGTGGCAGAGGACATGTGCGAGGATCCGCCCAAGGTGCTGCTCTCTCTGCTGCCGGACACGTTCGACACGAAGACGGCCATCGCCACAGGCAAGGAACAGCAGAATGTCAGCGAGCGCACGGTGATGAACTACCTCAAGGAGTTGTGCCGGAGCAGGCTACTGCGTAAGGCCAAGGCCGGGCATTATGAGAAAATCAGATATGATAAATCTGGAAAATTTAATATATAACTATTTAACCATTTGTAAATGAGTAGTTTATGAATTTTGTTTCTGAAACAAGAAACAAATCAGGAACAAAAATGGTTTTTTAGGTAAATCCTCGTTTTTTTGTTTGCATTACTTTTCATTCCTTTCACTTGCTTGCAATCAAAGCACCAATCCAAGCTATTACTATGCTTTCTCATCCTGATTCAATATATGTTTTTTCATATATCCAGGAATTCGCAGCGAAAAGAGAAAAGTATTGTTTTCAATGATCGGTATCAATATGTGCAAAGTTAAAAATAATCATCCAAGCAATCAAATATTTGTCTATTTTTAGTTTACTTTAGTTTAGCATATATATAGGCTAATGGACTAAACTAAACTGTTTTTGCTCACTCTGCCACTCCCTTTTTAGACAGCAGAAAGTGGACTCCCTTTGACTCCGTCCTTTCTCTTTTCGCTGCAATATATTCCTTTATAAGTTTACGAGTAAATATTTGTCCCTATAAGCATTCGACTTCGGGCTATTTGATGAATTGTGCCGCAAAGGTATTTGTCATGTCTTTCTTGTATGCAAGGTATCCTTGAGGTTCACAACAAAATCTCCACCTTGCTTTGCAGCGGTAGTATTTGGTCGTGAAACCTTGCATAAAGAGCCATGACACCTTATGAAGCGACATAATTAATCAAGCCTGAAGTAGTAAATGCTACATGAGGGAAAAAAAGAAAACTTAAAATAGAATTATATGGCAAATTATGCGACAAACATTTTCTACGCAAGTACGGAAAACCAAAATGACCTCAATAAGATAGAGGCTTTCTTGGATGACAATTTCAGTTGTTATGCAAACAAGTATGGCAATTCTGTTGATGCAGAATTTCCTTCCCGGTGGGAATATCCAGAAAAAGAAATGGACCAATTGGTTGACTCACTGGAAGCAAAAGATAAAGTCTATATTAAAATTCTAACTTATGAATTTGAAAATGAATATGTGAGTTTTAGAATCTTCTCTCAAGGCAAGTGGGAAATAAAAATATAATAGTGATGAGCAACAGAACATTTGATAACGAAAGCGATATTATAGGTTTATCCTGTACTTTATCCACGGCTTATAAAGGCTACACGGAAGGTGTAATTGTGGACGACTATGGCACTACCATAGTTGTCCGCCTTGAAAGCGGCAAAGAGATTTCAGTATTCCGAGATGAGATTATTATTCATGATTAAGCAATATGGCACAGATAGCAACAAAATTCGTTCAATGGGATGTTCCGGAGCTGGCAACATTACAAGGCAGCCGAGTGTATAAGTTGCGGGAACATCTGAATAATGGCGGCAAACTCAATAGAGAAGACAAGAATTGGATTACTCGCAACGTGAGCGAAAGCACCTATTTCAAACGGGGGATTGCCTTGAGCGGTTATCATTTTGATTTTTCCGATGTTCTCAAGCGGTATTTCGTCAAACAATACGGGCATATCCAAGAATATTATGCCATAGACAAAACCGCATTACGCTCAATACTGTATGGCAGGATTGAGGATATAGTTGAAGTAGTACGTTAGAATACATGGCTTATGGGAAAATTTGAATTTTATCAAGACTGTAAAGTCACAAGTTGGGAAAGAGACTATTTCACTGTGGAAGCCAACAGTTATGAGGAAGCAGAGGCAATCGTCCGGTCCTGGCGTTGCAAAGATGTTTCGAATATCATTGACAGCCGTCTTTCTCATGGAAGAAGTGAGGCTTTGCGTGATACTTCCGAGCTTTTGTTTCCCGAAGAAAACGATGGTTACTCGACTATTGAGATTTTCAACCAGGAAGGAGAATCTATCATGACTAATGCACTAAACGAAGACAATTATGAACGTAACGATTGAACACCCTTTTTGCCCTTACTGCAGCGAAGTGACAAATCTATATTTCAGAATTATTAACACGCTTCTTTTTTCAAAAGACGAAAACGAACTTCGCACAAGCATGGAGAGTCTAAAGAAAGAGACCCGGCTTGACGAGTATTTCACGTTCGGCTATGGGGCACACCATCTTTGGATATGCCAACGAAAACCGAGCGACAAAAACAAAATCTTTCCACACCGCATCATGATGATCCAATTCTGACATGGAGCCTCTGTACTATACGGACTGGAGTTGAATATTCAGTTCCAGCCCGTAACTTCATTTACCGCAATAACCTTTTATATCCAAAACTTCATTGAGACGCAGATGGCCATTGGCCGGACAATGATTTTTGCAGGATTATCCATTTATATTCTCTTTTGGCTGCGCCATATCCCTTTATAAAATAGAAGCTGAAACTCGCATAACGCGCCCGTTCCGCTTTGTCTCCCAATCGGGCTTCAGCCCTTTTTCCATTTTGCCTTCTTTTCCCTCATTTCTCTTGCCGGATAAAGGCTGCAACACCGATACGCCAGCACCCCTTTGCCAATTCTTCGTCTTACGGCCTTTCCCACGCCGCAGCTTATACGCTTACTGCCTGTACGGCATATCATCCTTGCCGCTTCAAATCATGAGACATTGTGCTGTTTACCGCCAGAAGCTCTTCTTCCTATGCCAGCCGAGAGTTGAAACCAATTCGTGCCCATTGACAGCACCGTCCGTCTTTATTATTCCTTTAACCAGTTGCCAATTGTTTTTCCTCTTCTTTTTCGTGACTGCTTTCTATTGAAGTCGCCATATCGTTTTTCGTTGCAAAGTTAGTATGCAGCCGGGCGCGACCCATGGTCTTGACCAATGGCGTAACAGTACAAATCTTCCTTTATCAAGCCTCCGGTTTGGGAGAACCCCAAAATAAAGAGTATTTATACGTTATCCTTGGTGCATCCCTTTACTGCACCTACTTTTTATGCACCGTAAAACTGATTTATTAACTTCAAAAAGCAATCGAAATGAAAAAGTACGAGAACAATTTCGCAGTAACCGGTTATGTCGCAAAAGACGCCGAGGTTTATCAATTCACCAACACAAGTGTTGCACGTTTCCCTCTGGCTGTTGCCCGCCAGGAGAAGATCGGCGAAGAAACCAAGCGCATATCCGCTTTCATGAACATTGAAGCGTGGCGCAAGAATGAAAATTCCGGGTCGTTTGACCAGCTTACCAAAGGTACGCTGCTGACCGTGGAAGGCTACTTCAAGCCTGAAGAATGGACTGACAAAGATGGAGTGCAGCACAACCGCATCGTGACGGTTGCAGTCAAATTCTATCCGGCTGTCGAGAAGGAGGAAGAAGTTCCTTCGAAACCGGCAAAAGAAGCGAAAAAGGGCAAGAAGTAATCCCTGTTTTCCTGACAAAGCGGCTTTCGGGCCGCTTTTGTTTTGCTCGAAGCCTTCCGTAATATAGCCTTTTGTATTTCACGTTTTCCCCTTTTATTGCAATGCCTGAAATTCCCTACACGCCTATTTCGAAAGCCCGGTTATTTATTCTGCAAAGTTTGATTGCCGGTTGTTTGTCCTGTCAAGGAACGCTTATGCTTGCTGCTGAAAAATCTTCCTTTCCGACATGTCGGAAAGAGTATTTTTCGCATCCTCCTTGCCTGACAGACCGCCAATCTTGTGGGCAGAAAAATAATCAACCTTCCGATACAGGATGTATCAGAGGGAAATAAAAACAACTAAAAATTTTAATGATATGACATTCAGAGCATTTATGGCAGAGAACGGGTATAACGTACAGACTACTTTTTGGGAAGATTTTTCAGCGGCCGACATTTTCGGGTTATCGGCTATTCAGGACACTTTCAACCGTGCCTTTGAAGAGTGGAAAGGCAACTGCAAGTACCTTACGGAATTGGTGTTGGTATTGAATCACAAGATATGGCAGCACTATAAAACGAAACCGAATGTGGCGGCGTTGTATGATGCACTCTGGAGACAGGCAGACCAGTATGCGGTTGAGAATCTGAAGGACGAAGAGTTAAGCTATTATTATGACGTAACGGACTGATTGTATAACAAGTTAATGTAAATTGAGTATGAACACGAATAACAAGCCAAGCACAGCAGGAAGGACAACGGCTGATGATATATTGCAACGAGACGCACGGTTCAGATATATGCTGTTAGCCAGGATGCAGTCAGATTGTGAGTATTATTTGGATTACGGAGGCAGAGACCCCAAACGCCTGTGGGCAGGTGATGAAGAACGGCAAATCGATTTAATGATAAAGTTGCACGACAGCTTCAAGGAAGGAGAAAAGCCGCAGTGGCTGACAATGGACAAGATTTTGGAATACAAAAAGGAAATGATGGTGATGGTTGAGTAATTTGCGATATTTTACTTATTGTTATCATTTGAGAGCAAATTACTTTGCTCTCATTCTATTTGCCCCCATTTTAGCATTATGACACCTCAGAATAATTATTTACTTGCTTGATTATTGTCCTTTTTTATACCAATTGAATGCAAATCTATGCATAACCAAAAGATTTACAGCACCGATTATAATGCCTACAACAGCATAGATGAATAATTCCTTAAATGTTAAAATATAACTGGCTTTTTCAATTGCAAATATGCAATAAGGGATACACAGAATGGTCGTTATAATTGCCGGTATGTATTTTTTCCAAATTACAAATTGAAGAAAATGTATGATAAGATGAATGCTAAATGCAGTCAAAATACAGTACCAATAAATAATATTATTGGTCAACACACTTGTTATGGTCAGTATCGACACAATAAAAAACTCTTCTGCAACAATGATAGAAAAATTCCGTGTGTCAATATCCATAAATTTATTCATACGTTGTGCTATCCTTGGAAATCGCCTATCAAAATCGGAACGGTTCTTATTCATCCATTTCTCAATCATGATTATTTCTTCAAATTCATGTATCATGAAAATGATGGGAAAAAGAAGTAGTATAAATTTATCCATAACATAATTTATCCATCACGAAATAGTCCATTATTTTTAGGACCATATCCAGTTTTCATACTTTTTTACTGTTCCCATGCGTGAACAGTTGGCTGCAATGATTATTTATCATGACGGAAGCTGCTTTTGCTGAATCCGCCGAATATGCCCTTCACGATTTTGCAAAAGACATAAAGTACCAATACTACGACTATAATTTCTCCCATATCCTTTTTTATATTTAGCGTTACAAATTTCCAATAAGGGTCAGAGGCTTCCCTAAATATACTTAAACTGACAGGCAAATCCTTCACTAATATGGCATCGGTTGCCTTGACTTCCTATTTCCGATTTCCAGGTACGCGGCCAGGTTTCCTGCTGAGTGCCACATTGTACTTGCCTAAAATTTGGTACACAGTACTTTTGCTCTTGACATTGCAATGCGCCATGATTTCATTGACTGAATACCCGTTGTTGTACATGTCCACAGCTATTTTATCCCGCTCGGTCTTGCTCAACATTTTGCTCGTCTTCACCGGTACACTGATACTCTGTTGCAGGCGTATCACCCGGTCAGATGACTTGCGTAATACAGCCACTTCTTCCGGAAGAGATCCGAACATGGTCAGCACCTCCGCCGCCGTCGTGTCCGGAAACAATTCACCACGGGAGTCAATCTTGTCATGGATGGAAATAATGCGGACCACTTTGATCCGGCATAACTCTATCAATGCGGCCAACTCCCTCAAACCGCGCACGGCGTTACTGAATTTCGAGACAACCAGTTCGTCCCCTCTCTCAAGATTTGTCATGAGCTGTTTCCAGCGAGGTCTGAGCGTCTCGTGCTGGACTGATTCCTCTATCACTTGTACACAACCGTACTGGCACATCCATTCCTTGTCCGCATCATATTCATCATACGAATTTGCCTTAAATATATAACCAACTTTTGCCATGTCAATATCCAATACAAATGATAACAAGTGCAAATATACAAGTTTTATTTGAGTGGCCAAATCAAACCATTATAAAAATCGAACTATTTATTTTTTCGTCCTTTTTCCTTTCACTTGTTTTCATTGATAATCATACTATTAAGTACGATATTGAAAAATGCACAAAATACAGTTCCAATGGTATTAAGTATAGAAAATTATATATAGTTTTGCGTGAAATAGTACGAAAACATATAGTATGAAAATTCAAAAAACGAACCTTAAAGCATCAAGTTTTTTACACATGATAGCTGCCGCTTCAATCACGGTATGCATGTTCACATCATGTAATGGCGGATTGACTGAACAGTCCGAAAGCGATCCTGCCGGTACATACAGAAATTATCTGCTCGAAGTAAGGAAGATGAAATCTGTTTCATTTGAAGAGCTGTCAGAAAACCTTTGCCAATGGCAAGCCATAAGAGATTCCGTTTTTAACCATGTCCGGCAGGACACGGTTGGGATCCATGGTCAAGACCTTCGTAAAACATGCGAAGGCATACATGATTCCCTACGCGTGGAGTTCTCGCGTCTGGCTTTGTCAAGGCCACGTTCCTATCAGGAGTTATTCCTATTGAAAAGAAAACTTTCATCTAATGACAAAGACAATGGATTAATCCGGACCGTGGAAAAGATCCGTCCATTCTTTGAGTCATTAGATAAACGCCCAATCCATAAGGGAGACAGGAAGCAAATCATTTCGGATTATCGTACTTTGCTGGCCAACACTCTCCGAAATGGCATACACGGGACAGATGACATGACAGAGTTCATCGGAAAAGAGGATGCTATTTTTCGGGCGTTCTTGCCATATCTGTGCAGCATTGGTGATGAAGACATTTCCGATATAACGCGTGATACGGAAAAATGCTGTTTGCAGATTTTGTTTGCCGCCGAACGTAAAGAGATACCTCACCAGGATGCCCTCGTTTACCTGGCCATGCGAACCAATCGCAGACTGATACTTAATACCGGAACCTGCATCAATGACATTCATAATCAAAAGGTCCAAACAAAAGCACAAGCCTACGCATATATCTGGATGCTTATGCGCCCATACGTTTCTATGGACAGTTTCCACCTGTCGATGCTTTCTTCCAAAGACCAGGAACAGCTTGAACGGTTTGCCGCACAGACACCGGCCATATTTGAGACTTTGTGCCGAATCTTGAACTCGGGAGACAACCGCCTGGATGAATTACCCGGAATGCTTATGGAGATTTACATTCACACGCTATAAACATAAAATCAAATGAATATGCTACGACACTTTCTGAAAGACTTTATGACGTTTGTCCCCCTTCAGTTGCCACAGCTGCTCGATGTAACCACTATGGAGGAGCCGCAGTTTTACGGGGACTATGTCCTGCTGACTTTTCCATTGCATGATCCTTATGATTTGGAAGAAGTGATGGATATGCTGGAGGATGATATGGAACTGATTGTGCTTTATCATCACATTCCTATGCAAGACGAACCGTTCGGCCATAGTACATGCGCTTACTCCAATCCATCTTTCGGCCAAATGTTCAAGGTGAACGCGAAGACTGATTCCGATGGCAAGGTCCATACCATCCTTGTAACCATATATGATTCACTTGAACAAATGTACGGGGATCTCTGCCTTGACTTGCAACTTCATTCTAAAAGCGGAAAGCTGAAATACCAGAAGAACAAGGAGGACATACTTATTGACTTTTTATAAAAACAACATCATCATGAGAAATACATTATACAGGCAGATGGTCTATTGGATCAATGCCCACCGAACATGGATAGAGGTCGCAGACGACAACCTCTATAAAGAACATATCATCTCAAGAAGTGACAGGACGGACTACCTTGTCTCCCGAACTTTGGTCCTGCGGGCGTTCAAGACAAACGGAACATACCTCGAAGGTACCACATGGGCCATCCCTGAACATGAACTGAACAAAGCTTTGGCTATCTATCGTAAACAGGACCGGTCATTCAAGCAGCGAATCAAAAAAGCTGCAATGAACCTCACGGCCGTGGATGCCGAAACCATTATCCGCTTGGCAACTTATGATATTGTCCACTTGGAACTCAGAGCAACACCTATACACGTACCCGAAAAACCATATTATTTATGTTACTGAAAATATTGCAACTCATCTTTTGCGTGACCCCTCTTGTACTGTCATTGATATTGTACAAAAAGCCATACCGGTTTATGGCAAAGTTTCACGCTTCCATGAAACAAAACATCAGAGCCCGCAAACTTTATACACGGGTGATTCTGTTCCTGCTACTGCTTTTCCACTATGTCTATGCAAGTGGACATGCTGGTGAATTCGGCATCCTGGTATCAACCGTTATCTGTGCCGCTATGTTCTCGTTCAAGCTGGCGGACAGGTGTCTGAGCCGTTTGCATGATTCCATGAGTCTGTTTGCCGGCATCAGTGCTATAACATTGGTCAGCTGCTTTGAACCGTATCTGTACACTACTACCGTAACTGCGTACTATATTCTTTTGGCAGCCCTGTTCTATCCCTCTGCTCCGGTCACAGCCGAATGCGATGATGAAGAAAAGGCTGAAGGAACGACAACGCATCCTGAAACGATATCCGAAAAGAAACACGATAATCATCACGCGATGGTGTCTTTGAAGCGGACAAAGGCAGCATTTCAGAAACTCCGCACTGTAATAATCATTAAAACAAAGTAAAATGGAAAATAGTCAAGAGAATACGACCTTTATATTGGCAGATGTCAAGGTGTTCGATTTCCTGAAGGAGAAAGCCGGAGACCGTAAAACGAAGACGGAAGCGTATTGGGACCTGCTGGACAGATCAATGGCAGGTTTTGTTTCTCCATTTGTAAGAAAAGTGGAGCGAAAACTTCTTCCCAACCAATGTCATGTGACAATCTCCGATCTTGCGGAATTCTGGCATTGGCATCGTGCCACTGTCCGAACCTTTCTGGATGCTCTGGAATCTTTCGGGCTACTTGAACGCACAAAACTTAATAAAAGCGTCATCATCACCATGACCGTGCAGTCTGGAAAAAATGCAATAGCCGGAACTGAACAGGAAGAGCCGGACTTTGCCACACGAATCGACAGTATATTGTCCGAATGGGTCATCGGCAAGAAGACATCGGAGGATGCCGGTCATTCATGTGGTCAGGCTCTTTGCCAGGCATTAGCCGCCATTGCCGGTAAAGATAATTCTCAGGCTTCCGGCAACGGCACCGATACGGTATCGGCAGAAGTCGTCAGACAGGAAGAAAAACTAAGGGAAACAATATTGGAGTGTATTGCCAATGCCGCTCTCCAGCGTGTGTTGCGTAAGTCAAGATTCGATAACAGTTCACAACTGTCGCAGTTCTTCACCCTTGACCTCGGCGGTGAATGGGGCGCGTTTATCGAGACCGCCAAAGAGCTTGCGGAGCTTGTATTTAATCCCGAAACATCCGGCGCAGGTGTTGATATGGACAGGAACAAAGAACTCCTTAAATCGTTCCGTATTCCCTTTTTATCGCTTGCGGCAAAAGCCCAGACATTGTCGGACTGAACCGGGAAACGAAAATGAATTGTATAACCAGGAACAATCCATCCCTATCTCAGTCCTGACATCCTTCCAGTTTTATGAGGCAAGTGGGCTTGCCCACATGCCACGAAACAGAGGGAGTGGGTAGCCTAATACCCCACTCGCCTTTTGGCGGTGGGATGCGTGCCACTTGAAACAGCAAGCTGGGCACATAACTTATCCGAGAAAAACTGAAAAGCATCCGGCAAATATGGAATGCCACTATATACTGAACCGTTACTTTATCTCATAAAAAATCATAGATAAAGTAGTAACTCGGTGTTATGTCGTGTTGGTGAGTTTGTACTTTTACTCAAATATTTTATAAGATAAAGTACAAACTCACTCTTTGAAATTTGGCAGACACATATGGATTGAGTACCTTTGCGGAAACGGAAATATTATGCAGGACAAACTGGTTTCACGAGACAGGGAATGTGACGAACTGCAGCGGTGTCTGGAATCAGACCGCTCCGAATTTGTCATCATCAGCGGACGGAGGCGTATCGGTAAGACATATCTCATAGACAAGTTCTTCAACTATAAATATGATTTCACCTTTGTCGGCGAGCACAACACTCCGGCTTCGGTGCAGATACAGAATTTCATGAGGGCGATCAAGCGTCATTCGAAAAGAAGACAGCCGAAAGCCGAGACATGGTATGATGCCTTCAATGCGCTTGAAGATTATCTGGAGACATTGCCTTCAGACCGGAAAAAAGTCATATTCATTGATGAAATGCCTTGGATGGATACGCAGAGGTCGAATTTTGTCAATGCCCTGGAAACATTCTGGAACGGCTGGGGCAACAGGCGTACAGACATCATGCTCATCGCCACAGGATCGGCGACATCATGGATGGCGGACAAGATAGAAGCCAATCAGGGAGGACTGCACGCAAGAGTGACCTGCAACCTGCATCTTTCCCCGTTCAACCTGCATGAGACGGAAGAATATCTGAGGCAGCGCAACTGCAGATGGGACAGATACCAGATTCTGCAATGCTATATGATATTCGGCGGCGTTCCCTTTTACCTGAGCCTCCTGAATACCTCTGACAGTCTTGCACAGAACATCGACCGGCTCTTTTTTGCAGATGGAGCCCATCTCAAAGGGGAATTCGACGAACTGTACAATGCCCTGTTCAGCAATGCCGACACATATATATCAATAGTCAAGTTATTGTCGGAGAACAAGTCCGGACTGACAAGGGAGGACATAGCAAAAGCCACAGGTCTGGAAGGTTCTTTCTTAAGCAAGATACTGAAGAACCTTGAACGCTGCGATTTCATAACCCGTCTGTCTCATTTCGGGAGCAAGACCAGGGGAAGCATTTTCAGGCTTACGGACTTCTTTACATTGTTTTATTACAAGTTCATAGAATCCAACAATGCCAAGGATGAAAGGTGGTGGAGCAACAACGTGGATTCCCGCAGCGTCTCTGCATGGATGGGACTCAGTTTCGAACTTGTGTGTCTGGCACATCACCGGCAGATAAAGGCGGCACTCGGAATAGCCGGTGTCGGAACGGCCATATCCTCATGGAGAAGCAAGGCAGATTCTGACAAAAACATGCCTGGCTTCCAAATCGATATGATTATCGAGCGAGCAGACCGTATCATCCATTTGTGCGAAATGAAGTTCAGCACTGACCATTATGCCATCACTGATAATTACGAGATGAAACTCCGCGAACGGATGGGATTGTTCCGTATGGCGACAAAGACCAGAAAGACATTGGTAATCACATTTGTCACCACATACGGAGTAGTGGATGGAAAACATAAAAGTATCGTCCACAGTGAAGTCACCATGGACGACCTTTTCAAATCATAGGATTATTACTGTTACGGAAGTCGGCCTATCATTGTCCTGATAGCATAAACGACAGATGTAGGACGGATTCTTGCCGCAGACAGGGCAGTTGACAGGCTTGAAGCGGTCACGAACCGTTTGCCATCCTTGGAGACCAGAAACCTACCTCTTTCAAAAATGGACTGCCAGTGTGCCTGTATGCACGACCTTTCGAGCAGAGCGTCGAAAAGCACGGCCACATGGCGAATGTTGTTCACACGAATACGGAAGCCTTCCTCGCAGGCAAAAAGAGCTTCCATATCCTCCATACGAACCGTAGGAACACAGAACAGATGGCAAGTATTGGCACAAGACACAATACCTGCCATCTGTTCTTTTGAAAAATTACACTCGAATGAAAGTGAAGCTGCGGTCGCCATTGGATCCGCATCATACGCAAATGCCGGGCTATTTATTTCAGATGTGTCATACATCCTTTTCAGTTCCATGCAATCATCCAATGAGAATGATTCGGTAGCGAACTTTTCTCGCACACAATCCTGATAATCATGCAGAATACCTCGGACTATATGGATAATCATCTCATGGCAATTCCGGCAGACCACATTGTCGCAGTCTATATACCGGTGACTGTTGATGAAGTCGTCCACGAAGCGGCGATAAAGTTTGCCTCTGTCAACGACATCCCGGAGATAGGCTTCTCTCGCTGAAGCGAGCAATGCAAAAAGTCCATTCCACACATCCTGCTCGGCAGTAATGTGCCGATGATGCAAATCTCTTCCAAAAAGAGAGAATACAGTTTTCTGATCTGTTCATATTCAATTTAAATTATAAGTATTTGAGTATAAATGAGATAATGTCGCTATAAATTATCTTGCTTCAATCGTTCCACAAAATGGTCGATGCGTTGCATTTCCTTCGGGATGTCGATGCCTTGCGGACAGTCGGGCGAACACTGGTTGCACCCGATACAGTGGTTGGCTTGGCGGAGCTTCGGCACGCTGCGGTCGTAACCGACAAGGAAAGCGCGGCGGGCACGGCGGTAGTCCTCGTCCTGACCGCTGCGGGGCATATTCCCCTCGTTGATACATTTGTTGTAATGCAGCAGGATGGCGGGTATGTCTATTCCGTAAGGGCAAGGCATACAATACTTGCAGTCGTTGCAAGGGATGGTCTGATACTGCACCATCAGGTTTGCCGTTTCTTGCAGGAAGGCGAACTCATCTTCCGACAGGGGATGCAGAGGTGAATAAGTGCGCAGGTTGTCTTGCAGATGCTCCATATAGGTCATACCGCTGAGGACAGTCAGCACACCGGGAAAACTTCCGGCGAAGCGGAACGCCCACGATGCCACGCTCTGCCCGGATTCACGCTGTTTCAACTTGGTGACGATGTGGTCGTGTACTTTGGAGAGCCGTCCGCCCAACAGCGGTTCCATAACGACGGCGGGGATGTTCCGCTTCGCCAGTTCGCCGTAGAGGTATTCGGCATTGACGTTGATGCCCGATGCGTGCCGCCAGTCAAGGTAATTGAGCTGTATCTGCACAAAATCCCACGGTATGCCTGATTCCTGCAACATATAGTCGAACACCCGCACATCGCCGTGGAACGAAAAGCCCAGTTTGCGGATGCGCCCCGCCTCTTTCTCTTTGAGGATGAAGTCGGCAATGCCGCAATCGTACAGCCGCCCGCGCATTTCCTCCATTCCCGCGCCCGTGCCGAGGATGTGGAACAGGTAGTAATCGAAATAATCCGTCCGCAGGTGTTTGAACGAATCCTGATACATCTTCACACTGGCATCGTGCAACTCCTTGCCACGAAGCCCTGCCCCGTAGAGGCGGTGGTTGGACATCTTCGTGGCAATGTAATACGAGTCGCGCGGATGTCGGCTGAGGGCAATGCCCGTCGCTTCCTCCGACAGCCCCTGACAATAAGGCGGCGCGGTGTCGAAATAGTTCACGCCGTGCGCCAGCGCATAGTCCACCAGCCGGTTTACTTCTTCTTGGTCCACCACTTGCCCCTCGCCGTCGGGATTGGGCATCATCGGCCAGCGCATACAGCCGTAGCCGAGCAGCGACACACGGTCACCCGTCAGCGTCCGGTAGGTCATCTCTCCGCTGGGTTCGCCTGCATTGGCAGATGTTAATGAGCCTTGCCTATCACCACAAGCCGTCAGTCCTGCGGTCGCCATTCCAGCCGCTCCCGCTATCTTGAAGAAGTCGCGGCGGGAGATTGTCTTCTTATTTTCCATATTTGTTCGTATTATTTCCATTAGAGTTCTCTGTGCACCTCGTGCCCTTCCACATAAATTGCACTGAACGGGCGTGCCGGACAAAGATTCTCGCAAGCCCCGCAACCGACGCAACGCTCCACGTTGATGGCCGGAATCTTGGGCGAATCGGGATTGGCGGCATCCGAGGGTATCATCAGTATGGCTCCCGTCGGACAATGGCGGGCACAGTTGCCGCACTCCACGCCATCGGTCAGCGGCACACAATTCTCCTTGACCCATACGGCGTGTCCTATCTGCGTGGCGGATTTCTCCGCTGCGGTTATCGGGCGTATAGCTCCGGCAGGACAGACTTCGCTGCACTTCGTACATTCCGGTCGGCAGTAGCCACGCTCATAACCCATTTCTGGCTGCATCAGCTTCGTCAGGTCGGTGGACGGGCGAAGTACCCCGTTGGGGCATACCGACACGCAGAGCTGGCAGGCGGTGCAATGCCGGGCGAAGTCGCGTGCGCTCAATGCTCCCGGTGGCACTATCGGGGTCTTGCGGTCGGGGATTTTCTTGCTCTCGATAATCGCCAAGCCTCCGTCCACTTTCTTTTTCTGTGCCTTTAACGCGGCAGTTGTGGCAACCAAAGCCGTGGCGGTCAGAAACGAGCGGCGGGCATCGTTGATTTGCTCTGCTGAAATTTTAGATTCAACAGCTTTCGGTTGTGCGGCTTCCTTTGCCGGATGCTTGTAGCTGATGGCTCCCTTATGGCATTTTCCGATGCAATCCATACAAGCCACGCAACGGCTGTAATCAATCCGATGGTTGGCGATGTCGATACAAGCCGCCTTGCAATTCCGGGCACACAGTTTGCAGTTTACGCATTTGTCCTTGTCAATCACCGGCTTCAACCACGAGAAACGGGCAAGGAACCCCAGCACCGTACCTACCGGACAGATAGTATTGCAGTAAGTCCGTCCGTTCCGCCACGCCAATACTCCTATTATAATAAAGGAGAGCAAAGCGATAAAGAAGGTCGGCAGGCTTTTCAGCCACACCTCCGTTTCATAAAAAGCGTAACTGTCGGCTCGCTCCGCAAAATAAGCGAGCAGGTTGTTCCCCCAGCCGTATATCGGGGCGAACAGGTTGCCGGCTATCCGCCCGTATGAACTGTACGGCGCGAGCAATGCCACTAATGAGCCAATCCCGGCTATCATCGCAATGACGAAGACCGCCAGCACACTATACCGCAACCACGATTTGGCGGGAGAATAGCCGTAACGGTTCTTTTTCTGTTTCTTGCCCACCCAAGCGATGATGTCCTGCATCACGCCTAATGGACAAATGATTGAGCAGTACACCCGTCCGAAGGCAAGTGTCAGCAGCACGAGGAACACCACAACTCCCACATTCAACGCCAAGAGCGCAGGCAGGAACTGTATTTTGGCCGTCCAGCCCAACCAAGCGTGCAGCGTCCCCGTGAAGTCGAGGAACAACAGCGTGACGGCGGTGAAGAACAGGACGGCGAGCGTCAGTCTGATTTTGCGTAACATACTTCTCAACTGTTTTTATGGAATTTATATCGTAACCAAACCACCCCGTCCTCCATCTCTTTCACAGATAGCAGTTCAAGCGACTGCCCTTGCGAGGGATTTCCTTTGCCAATATAATGGAAGATGGATGTGGAGCCTGCTGAACCGTCGATGCCCGGATATATGACAAGGCTCAACTCGTCTATCAGTCCGGCTTGCAGGAACGCACCGTCTATGATGCCTCCGCCTTGCAGCGAGAGTGATTCCACGCCAAAGGTCTCCGCCAATGTATGCATCGCCGTGCGGAGGTCATCGCCTTTTGATCCGGCAAACAGATAGGAGATTCCTTTCTTCTGAAGATACTCCAAATAGAACGCAGGAGCCGTTTCAGGCAGGATGCAGACGATGCTGTCGCCCCTTACGGTAGCGGATTCATAGAGAATGTCCGCATCCGGGTCGGCTACCACAAAGAGACGGGTTGAAGTGCGCTCGGCAATAAACGGTGCAGGATGAGCCAACGGCGTGGTGTCCTGCGTATGAAATTTCTTTGGAAAATAGCCTTCACACAACGTGTTCTTGCCGAACATCCAAGCGTCGGTATTCAACTGGCGGCCAACGGCGGCATAGATGCCCATCAGTTCGCCTTTGCTCTTCCCATTATATGGTTCCGTCCAGCGGTCAGTCAGCAGCCGACCATCCACGGAACCCATTACGTGACAAATAATTTGCGGGTACATATCGTTATCAATTTAGTTTATAATCCGGGGTCAATAGATAGTGCTCAGGTTGGCATCCGAATACCTGCCGATATAAAAGAGCCAACAGGCGTGGCTGATAGAAGCCGAACTCTCCGGCAACCTGTTCCAACGGACAGCCTTCCTTGTGGACACGCTTTTTGATGTACTCCATCATTCTGATGCGTATATATTCGGCAAGCGTTTTCCCGGTTTCTGCCCGTACAAAGTCGTTCAAGTACGCAGGTGAAAGTGAGGACAAAGCGGATTCTACCTTACTTATACCGCCTTCCACAGACTTTTGTCCGCATAATGAAAAATATTGGGAAAGCGTTTTGTCCAGCTTCTCCATATATTCCCCGTCAATGTCGGTGCGGCAGGCAAATTGCCGTTCATAGAAACGAACGCAGTAGTCCAACAGCAGTTCCAGCCCGGCAGATACAAGGCGTAGGCTGTGGCGGTCAATATCGCGCCGCAGTTCCTCGTGGAGATGTTCCAGACGGTCTTGCACGATGCGCTTCTCTTGCAAGGAAAGGTGCAAAGACTCGTTCTCCCGGTAATCGAAGAACGTATAGTCGGTTTTCTTGAACACAAGGCTTTTGGTGCTGAACAGCTCCGGGTGGAACAAAATACCGGATATGCTCCCGTCCACGGCATCCTCCCGGCAGACGCGCACGATGTCGCCCGGCTTCGTAAATACCAGCGTGCCATATTGGAAATCGGCGCACTTTCTGCCATAACGCGCTTCGCCGCATCGTGTCTGGACAAAGCGGATGGCGTAGAAGTTGCCCGTAAAGCATAATGTGCCGTCGTCCTCCAAGCGTGCCGGGTCGATGACGGCCACTTCCGGGTGCAACGTCGGCTGCCGCATCTGTTTGTTAAACTCGTCTATGGTAAATGTCCGTATATCGTTCATTACTATTTGTTTTATGTCTTGATACAAAAATACCGCTTCCGCCGTGGCGCGTCCATACACAGATTACGGATTGAAGCACCAATTTCGACGAAAGCGGCAAGAGAGCTTTACTAAAGGTCAGGCCTTTGGCTACCTCACCTCGGACTTGAGGGTATCTCATGTCCGACCTGAGCCTACCTCATGTCCGGGATGAGATAAGTTCATTCCAGATGTTTTCCAAAGAACTCCGTCAGCTTGCCCACAGCCTTGTCCACATACTCCGGCATCCAATATGTCTGGATGTGCCTTGCGCCGGGGATGAGATACAGTTCCTTGTTGTCCGTCCCCGTGGCTTTGCTGAAACATTGTTCGGTCATATAGAACGTGTCGGCAAGACTGCCCGCCATCATCAGGAGCGGCTGGTTGATGAGGTACATCCCTTCGCTGGCATCAAACGCCATCAAGTCCATCAGACTGCTTTTGGTATAGCGGAAGGTGGAGCCGGGATGCGCGTGTGTCTGGAGGTAATACTCATAGCCGTCGCGGTAGAGGTCAAAAGGGAGCTGCTTCGCCTGCTCCGGCGAGATGCCGCTCATATCGCCCACATATTCCGGTGCTTCGCCGTTTGCCTCCTTCTGACGGGCGGCACAGGCATCGGCGAGACGTTCCTGCACATCATTCATCTGCGAATCAAGGAAACCATTGCGCCGCACCAGTCCGGAGTTGAACATACTGAGCGTAGCGACCGCCTTGAAGCGTTTGTCCGTCTGCGCGGCTTTCAACGTATAGCCGCCACCGCCGCAGATGCCGAGGATGCCGATGCGGTTGGCATCCACTCCGGGATATTGCGTCAGGATGTCGGCGGCACGGTGTATGTCCTCGATGCGGTTGGCCGGCTTGTCCACGTTGCGCGGCTCGCCCTCGCTTCCGCCCTGATAGGCTGCATCAAAGGCAAGGCAGATGTAGCCCTGCTCTGCCATCCGTTGGCTGTACAGACCTGCCACCTGCTCCTTACAGCCTCCGTTGGGATGCGCCACGACAAGAGCGGGATAGGTTTTCGCCGTATCATAACCGGCAGGGGTATAAACATTGGCAACCATCGTCAAACCGTTCAATTCGTAGGTGATGCGATGAATGTTCACCTTGCCCGGCTCGTTCTTCGTAATAGCCCCTTGATAAACAAGTCCGAAAGGATTGCTGTTGGGACTTTTTATCGTTTTGAAATCAACTACGGCAAAAGGTTCTGCCACCTTTTGCTCGACCGTGTTCATTGCGTTGGTCGTGCCACAAAAAAACAAGGAAAGACACAACGCGGCAGTTAAAAATCTATTCATATTCATCACATTTTTATTCTTTTAATTGGACTCATTCGATGCAGCAGGCGTATAAGTGTGGTCGTATGTGTAATCCTGAAAGTTTCCGAAACTCCAGTCGCCATAGGAAATGTTGAACGACCTTCCTGCATCGCCAAGGTCAATGGCACGGATGGCCGCCATTTCCTCATCGGACAGTTCAAAGTCGAAGATGCTGATGTTTTCAAAGATGTGGTCGGGGTTTGTCGAACCGGGAACAGGACAAAGACCTTCCTGCATATGCCAGCGGAGGATAATCTGATAGACCGATTTCCTGTGTGCGGCGGCTATCTGCCGGAGTGTGGCATTATCAACGTCACCTCTGTTGTGATTTAGCGGATACCAGCATTCCACCTGAATATCATAGTTGTCCGCATAGAGCTGTCTGGCCTCCTTTCGTTGGGCAAGCGGATGACACTCTATCTGTGCCATTTGCGGTTTGATTTCCGCATTCTGCATAATATAGTTGAACGCTTCCATACGGTTGTCGAAATTGCTGATGCCGAGCGCACGTATTCGGCCTGCCTTATACTCCTTTTCCATTACGCGCCAGCAGGAAAGTATATCCTCCAACGTGCCGGCGGGGTGATGAATATACACAAGGTCGATGTAATCCACTTGCAACCGTTGGAGCATTCCCTCAAACGCATTCTGCGCATCCGCAAGATTTCCCGATATTTTGCTTGTCAGCCAGATTTCTTCCCGTGGGACACCGCTTTCACGTATTCCCCAGCCCACACCGCGTTCATTGTAGTAGAACATAGCATCGTCCAGATGACGATAGCCCGACTGGAGTGCCGAGATGACCATGCCACGGACCGTCTCGTTAAGCTCTTGCCGCTGGCTGGCACCTTCCATACTCTGCACTTGGGTTCCCAGTCCGAAACGGGGCATCATAATACCATTGTTCAGCCTGACAAGCGGAACTCCGGCAACCGATGTGATATGGGATACCGCCTGCGGACCTCCATCGGAAGTGTCGCCGCCCGGTGCAGGTTGGGTCACTTCATGGTCGAAATTACTGGCAATGGTATCGTTCTCTCCACCGTCGATTTCCGTACCCGGTTCTTCCGCAATGTTGCTTTCCGAATCTCCGCACGAAGGCAGGACAAGCATACCAAGCAGCAAAGCGGATGCTGCCATAAGCTTTGATAAACAGGTTGTTTTCATTTTCTTCTTATTTGATAAATTCCACATTATATTATTTACACTCTTTCAACACCTCAAACAATTCATCCCGTGTGAACTGCTTGCAACATCCCGGCATCAGCAGGCAGGTGTCGGCAGCAGCACGAAGCACGCTCTCGTCTGTAATGCCCAACTCGCTCCAACGGGTAGGTAGGCCTATTTCCTTAATGAAGGCTTCGAGCGCATCGATGCCAAGGGCGGCGGTCTGTTCTACGATATCGCCTTTCACATTCCACACCCGTTCTGCCATACGCGCCAGCTTCTCCTTGCCTTCATTCAGCAAGTGACGGTAGAGCGAGGGATGGATGACTGCCAATGCCCGACCGTGGTTGCAGTCGGTGTAAGCACCCACGGCATGTTCCAGCATATGGCATTGGAAGTCGGTCTGCTTGCCCAACTTCAGCAGGCCGTTTTCGGCAAGGGCAGAGTTCCACATCAGTTCGCCACGGGCAAAGTCATTGTCCGGGTCGGCAATCAGGGCACGCAGATTCTTGATGACATTGCGCATCACCGCCTCGTTGATTTCATCGGAAAGGTTGTCGGTTTGCGGCTTGCCCATATAGGTCTCCATACAATGGCTCAATGTGTCGAATGCTCCGCTGATGACTTGTCCCATCGGGAGTGTCTTGGTAAGGTCGCTATCCAGGATGGCAAAACTGTGATATGCTCCGACCAACGGTTGCTTCAGCTTCTTTTCGGTGTGGGTGATGACCGCCCCGTTGTTCTGCTCCGCACCTGTTCCCGATGCCGTAACGACAGCACCCATCGGTACAAATTCGTTGGGATACCGATGCTTCGTGTACTGCATCTCCCAGATGTCCTCGTCTAACTTTGCTTGTGCCGAAACTATCTTACAGCAGTCGATGACCGAACCTCCGCCCACGGCAAGGATGAAGTCTATACTGTTTTCACGCACCAGCCGTGCACCCTCCTGCACCTTGGCATAGGTAGGATTGGGCATAATTCCGCCGAAGTCCACCACATCCTTTCCGCACTCGTGCAGCCAATCCACAACCTTGTCATACAATCCCGTGCGTTTCAGCGAGCCGCCACCGTATGCTAACAGCACATTCTTGCCCACAAGTCTCATTTCTTCTTTTATCGCGCCCTCGGCGCACCCCTTGCCAAAATGTTGGCGGACGGGATATTGATATGTAAAATTGTTCATCTTTTTTCTATTTTTTATCATTCATCATTTTTCGGGAAAAAGAACGGAAGCGCATTGTAGATGTATTCCATTGTCGGACGGTATTCGTGCCGTGCCCCTTTTTTTTCGTGGAAAGTCATATTGTCCGTGTTGAACACCTCCGGCAAGCGTGCCATCCCTTCGATTTGCAGCAAGGTTTCGCTGTATGCCGAATCACTTGTTCCGCTTGCCGCCCAAATATAGAACCCAGTGCCGGCGTATGCGGATTGTCGCACCTTGTCAGCAAGATAAGCCGCCGTTTCATCGGGACGGTTCATTCCGGCAAACCGGCCTAACGACCAGCAGTCGCCGCTGACGGGCATAAACCATTTGAATGCATCGAGTGTCTCGTCAAAGGCATACCAAGTGGTGACTGCACCCATCGAGAAGCCGCCGATGGCACGGTGTGCACGGGATGCCTCGATGCCCTCCGCATCCGTGGCCTCGGCGTATGTATGGTATCGGCTTTCCACCACAGGAATCAAGTCGTTGACCAGTTCCTGCGGCAAAGCCCTGCAATACGGATCGGCATCTGTATAGTTGGCTGTGGGCTGGCCGTAGTTGTAAGTCGGCGTGACTACAATCATCGGGGCGATGTCACCGTGGGCAATCATCTGGTCGAGCAGATTTCGGAGCATACCGTCCTCTGTCTCGAAATAGGTGGAAGCCGTGCCGTAATGCCCGTGTACGAGGTACATAATGTTGTACCTTTTCTGTTCGTCATAGCCATAAGGTAGATAGACGTATGCCATGTTTGTCCGGGATGCACCACTGCCTTCCGCATAGTCGCGTGTGTCATAATCCATACGGACAATGCTGCCACGTTGTTCCGCTTCCTGTTCGTATCCGTTGGGAATGGGATTTGTTTCGCTGACAAGTTCCACTTCGGACGAAGATGCGCCTGAGTTGTCAGGGACGGACGGATTGCCCGTTTCCGGCAAGGTTTCATCCGTACCACACCCGACAAGGAAAGCTACGAAAAGAAACGGCCATACCATATATAAACGAGATGTTTTCATTGTTCCGACATTCCTATCCGTCCGAGCCATTCACGTATGCCGTCTGCTGAACCTTCCACGCTATTACGCGAGATGCTGTAACCGTCCACCATCGTGGCGTTTGGCTCCATTCCGGCAATGTCATCCACCGTTCCGCTCCATCCGCTTCCGCCGTGTGACGAGAAAGGAATGAGCGTCTTGCCCGTAAAGTCGTATTCATCGAAGAACGAATACATTGCCATCGGCATCTGATACCACCAGATGGGATAGCCCACGAAGATGACATCGTAATCATCGAAGTTCTCAATATCCGTGGCAAGAGCGGGGTGAATATCGTTCTGCCGCTCGTTATCGGCCTGTGATGCCAAATCATCAAAATTGCCCGGATAGGGTGTTGCTGTTTGTATCCGTACAATGTCAGCACCGGTGGTTTCGCTAATGACCGTTGCCATGTATTCCACGCTGCCGTACAAGTCGCCGTTTACAATCACACGGCTGGCGGAAGTGCTGGCATCCACACCGTCCGGCAAAGGCTCGGAGAAGTAGGCAACAAGCACATTGTGATTAGTTCCGGGTACTACCTCTTCGGTAGGGACATCAATATCGTTATCTTCATTGTCTCCACAAGAGGCGAATGTCAGCGTTGCACAAAGCAAGGCGAAAGGGATAAAATACCGTTTCATCTGTTCCTCCTCTCATTATTTGATGACCTTAATCTCTTTCAGCCACTCCGTAATCCCTTTCGTATTGCGGCTCACCGCCCCAAATCCTTTCAAGTGTTTGGCATCGGGTGTCAGTTCCACAATCTTGGCGAGGGTCTCGTCGCGATAGGTGGCTCCATACGTACAGAACGGGATGACCGTCTTGCCCTTGAAATCGTAGCTCTCAGTGAAGGTATTGATAATCATCGGGGCAGTCCACCACCATACGGGGCATCCGATAAAGATGGTGTCGTAGCTGTCCCAATTCTCCACCTTGTTTTTGATGGCGGGACGGGCATTGTCCTCCTTTTCTTTCTTTGCCACCTCGGTGCAAGGGGTGTATTCCGTGGGGTAAGGCTTGACGGGTTCGATGCGGAAGAGCGTGCCGCCAGTCTGCTTGGCAATCTGTTCTGCTACATACTGTGTGTTGCCGCTCCAACTGAAATAAGCCACTAAGATTTTGTTGTCCTGTGCGTACAGGCTCATTCCGCCCATAACGAGCAGGGCGATGAGTGCGATAATCTTTGTTTTCATTCGTTCTTATTGTTTAGTATTATTATTCAATGATTCCAATCTCACGAAGCCAATTTTCCACATTCGATTCGTTGCTCAGGCTTCCGCTGGTCAATCCCAATCCGTCCAGATGCGCCTCGGCTCCTGAAGTCAGTTCTGCGATGCGTGCCAGTGTCTCGTCACGGTAGGTTGATGCATAGGTGCAGAACGGAACTACAGTCTTTCCTGCAAAATCATAACTCTCGGCGAAAGTGCAGATAATCATTGGTGTGGTGTGCCACCATACGGGACAACCGATAAAGATAGTGTCGTATGCCGCCCACGCTTCTTCATCGATGGTAGAACTTATGGCAGGACGGGCATCGCTGTCCCGTTCTTCCAATGCCACTTCGGTGCATTCGGTATAATCTTCGGGATAAGGCGTGACTGGCTCTATACGAAACAGGTCAGCCCCGGTTTGTTCGACAATCTGCTGTGCCATCCGCTGTGTGGTTCCTCCCCAACTGAAATAGGCCACAAGGATGTTGCTGTCTCCCGAAGGTGTGTCCGGGTCGTTAGGACCTTCAGGTTCGTCTGAATCATCAGAGTTGTCATTCGGGTCATCTGGTGTGCCGGGCTGTTCTGTTCCCGGTTCTTCCGTCACGGGGTCATCGTCCCCGCAGGCGTTGAAAGTGAAGGCGGCAAGCGCCATCATCAGGTAAACAAAATACTTTTTCATCGTTCTTATAATTTATCGGTTATTACTCTCCTTATAACTATTGTATTCCTCGTCCGTTACCGGCTCC
>ERZ780167.167-NODE-167-length-70459-cov-6.666411_pt1 | contig 70459 bp, 63 predicted proteins | sample MGYA00510982_ERZ780167 | MGnify/ENA primary metagenome ERZ780167 (study PRJEB29588, sample SAMEA2146107) | human gut metagenome | biome: human gut; feature: human-associated habitat; material: faeces | place: Denmark | collected 2008/2010 ... | reverse complement strand
AGATGATCTTTTCATTTATTCTATTTCTTGAATTCACCATTTTGCTAATATAGCCAATATTTAATACATAGAAACAAATTTGATGTTTTTACCACAAAGTTTTAAAAAAAATAGTACGTAAAGAACAAATGATTTGCATGCAAGGATTCATTTAAATTTGATAAGCAAATAGAAGAATGTATTTTTATTTCATGATATAGCCATCAGATTAAATGAAATATTGCAGATAAAATGCTTTGAATAACAAAGCGTGAGGATGGTTTATGAGAAAAAGAAAATATCAATTCAGAATGTTTGGAGGTTTATATTTAACTACAGACGGAAAAACGATTCCAATCAGCAGTCTTGTTGGAAAGCAATTAATTGCGTTGTTGACATATTTAATCTGTAACTATAAACAATCAGTATCAAAGGAAAAAATCATTGATATTTTCTGGCCTGATAGTGAAAATCCTTCAAATGCTTTAAAGTTTGCAATTCATCGTTTGAGAAAAGCATTGGGAAATGTAGTTGGTTTACCTGATGTTGAAATGATAGTTACTACAGCAAATGGATATCAGTTTAATCCAGCAATCAGTGTGGAATTAGATACAGAAGTATTTGAAAAAACTGTTTTAGAAGCAAATAGTGAGGAAAACTTCGAATTGTATCGTAAAGCGGTTGATCTATATTATGGCGATTTTCTAGAAGGGGTAGATATTGAATGGGTTCTTACAGATCGAGGTTATTATCGTTCTATCTTTGTTCAAATTTGTAATACATTAGCTGGAAGATATTTACAAGAAAGTAAAATTGAAGAAGCAGTGGATATTTGTGAAAGAGGATTGGATGCAGATGAACTAGATGAAACTTTGATTCATACATATTTGATTTCTTTATTGAAAGCAAAGAGATACAATTTTGCGAAATCCTACTTTGATGCAATTAAAAAAATCTATAAAAAGAAGGTTGGTGTTCCATTTGAATCTTTAGCACAGGGACAATCTTTTAGTCAACTTGTTGCTAGAATAGCAATCGAAGGTGATGAACAAACAATTGCGGATACAATTGAAAGTGCAATGTTACCAAATTCATCATCTATTGCTCCAATGATTGTTGATAATGATGTGTTTAATGAGCTGTGTATTTATACAATGAGAAATGCAGAAAGATACCATACAAAGGACTATGTTGTTACAGTTCGTATAGAAGCTGCCAGAGAAAAAAGAAAAAGAATCATGATGCAATTATTGAATATTCTCAAAGTTTCTTCAAGAAAAACTGATGTTGTAACAATAGCAGGAGATAGTGAAATTTGTTTGCTTGTGCGATTATCAGATGAATCTGATGTAAAAATTTTATATAGCAGAATAGATAGTAGATTATCTGAAAGCGTTGGAGAAGCAAACTACACATTGACATATGCAATCAAGCCACTTGCATAAATTGAAATAGATAAAAAAACAGGAAATACTCTGTAATGGAGAATTTCCTGTTTTTTGTGTGGAAAACTTGTAGATTTATCACAGTTTACATGATTTCTAAAACATAGAATATGATTTTGGAATAGAAAAATGCAACATGTTACAAAAATCTATTTTAATATTACATTGACATATTGATTTCTGAAGTTTATCTAGGTATATTGAAATAGAAAAGTGCAACATGTTGCAAAAATCTATTGCAGGAGGTTTTGAAATGGAGATTCGAAGAGATTTTTATTTGAATAAATTGATAAAAAGAAAAAATAATGGACTGATTAAGGTAATTACCGGTATTCGTCGGTGTGGTAAATCTTATTTGTTGAATACTTTGTTTTATCATCATCTATTAGAAATTGGCGTTGATGAGGATCATATCATTCGCTTTGCCTTTGATTCAGCTGATGATCTTTATCTGATTGGTGAAAGCTTGATTCAAATTGAAAAGGAAAAACGTGGAGTTGACCCTGAAAAATTCATAACTTATATCCGTTCTCAAGTTGCAGATGAAGGAATGTATTATCTTTTGCTGGATGAAATTCAGATGCTGGATTGCTTTGAAGCTGTTTTGAATGGTTATCTTCGCAAAGAAAATATGGATGTTTTTGTGACTGGAAGTAACGCAAAACTTTTGTCTAAAGATATAGCTACCGAATTTGCTGGCAGAGGTGACGAGGTTCATATGTACCCTCTGAGTTTTGCTGAGTTTATGACTATTTATAATGGTGATAAGTATATGGGCTTATCTGAATATATGCTATATGGTGGTATTCCTCTGGTTGTTTTAAGAGAGGGAGCAAACGATAAGGCGGTTGCATTGCAGAATCTTTTTAATGAAATCTATCTTCAAGATATTACCAAACGTAACCGTGTGAAGAACATCGGAGAACTTGAAGATCTTTTGAATATTCTTTCCTCCGCTATTGGTTCATTGACCAATCCAGAAAAGTTGAAGAACACTTTCAAGACGGTAAAGAAATCCAAAATCACATCTGCTACCATTAAGAAATATCTGGATTATTTTGAGGATTCTTTCCTGATTGAATCAGCACAAAAATATGATATTAAAGGAAAAGCATATATTGAAACGCCAAAGAAATATTACTTTTCAGATCTTGGACTTCGTAATGCAAGAATCAATTTTCGCCAGTTCGAGCAGACCCATTCGATGGAAAATGTAATTTATAATGAACTTCGTATGCGTGGTTACAGCGTTGACGTTGGTGTAGTGCCAATTGTAGAACGTAATCAGGAAGGAAAGGCAATTCGTAAACAGCTTGAAGTTGATTTTGTATGTAATCTTGGCTCTTCCAGATACTATATCCAGTCTGCGTATTCGTTACCAGACGAAGCAAAGCGTACGCAGGAAATTAGACCATTCAGAAAGATTGATGATTCTTTCAAGAAGATTGTTATCACTAAAGATATTGTACAGCCCTATTATGATGAATATGGTATCTTGACTGTAAATATCTATGATTTCCTACTTGATCCGCAAATTCTTGAATAATCACAATGTAAACGCATGGTGCTTTTATTGCAGCTCTATGACTTTTCCTGTAATTGCTGATGTTCTATGAGAAATTGAAATAACGGTTCTATCTTTCATTGCATTTTGTATTGCGAAAAGGACTCGTTGTTCTGTAGAAGTATCTAGATCTGCAGTAATTTCATCGAGTAAAAGTAATGGCGGATCAAGGACGATGGCACGTGCGATAGCAATGAGTTGTTTTTGTCCTTGAGAAAATAGATCATCATTGTATTCAGTATCTAATTGTTGATCAAAGCATTGGATGGTATCCCATAAGCCAACGATTTGATATGCATGAATGATTTGCTTTTCAGTAATGTCTGGATCAAAGAGTGATACTTGTTCTTTGACTGTTCCGCGTACTGGATGAAATGACTGTTCCACATAGCCATAGATGCTTCTACAAATAGATGGTGAAAATGTAGATGGATCATGATTAAATACTTTGACTGTTCCAGAATCTGGCTTGTATAAGCCAAGAATGAGTTTAAAGAGTGTAGATTTTCCTGCACCTGTTCTTCCCTGGATTGTTACTTGTTCTCCTGAATGAATTTCTAGATTGTAGTCGTGTAATACTTCTTTTGTATCGTATGCAAAATGGAGATGTTGAATGGAAATGATGGGATTTGTGGTCTGTATGTTTGAAACTGGTTGAAATGCTTGCTTTTCTTCTGAGGTAAAGAAATCCTGAATGCGATGAATTCCTGCAATAGAGGATTGTATTGTCTGTATTTCCATGCCAATACTTTCAATTGGTCCAAATACTTTTGAAATATACTGCATACACATCACAGCGTTTCCTGCGCTCATTGAAAAAATAGTGAATTTTGAGTTTGTTGCAATGAGAATCAATATGCCAATTGTAAGTGCATTGATGATTAAAATGATTGGCGAGTATATTGCATCATAGAAGTTTGTTTTCTGTAATGCCTGATAGCTTTGTTCAATGGTTTGATCATATGCATCTTCCATGAATGGCTGTGCCTGCAGATTTTGAATCATTAGTAGATTGTTGATTGTATCTGGCAGGATTGCATTTGCATCTGCGATTGCTTTTCTATTTTGTATTTCACTTTTTAACATTTGCTTTTGTGTGAAGCGCGTAAACAAGAAAACAACAGGAAGCAACAGCAGTAATAGATAGAAAGCTAAAGATGCTTTTTGAAAGAGCACAACAAGAATGCTGATTAATGTACAGGCATCTGCAATCATAGAAATGATTCCAGATGAGAATAATTCTTCTAATGTATCAACATCCTGAATGATACGTGATGTGATAGCACCTGGAGATTGTTTTGTGATTGTGTTTGTATCCAGGTTCATGAAATGGTGCATCATTTCACTTCTTAGTGCATGTGTAAGCTTTTGAGAAAGAATGATGAGCAAGCTGTCACGAATAGATGTACTGATACTTTCTAGTAAGAAAAATATAAAGTAGGAAAACATCAAAAGAAAGGTAATGTTTTGTTTTGTGGATAGAAGATCAATGATCTTTGCAAATAAGAGTGGTGGAAGCAGTGTGAATGCAATTGTGGCAATAAAGAATAGAATGACACCGCATGATAATAGCCAGTGTGATCGAAATACTTTTTTACATGTGCTGAGAATCATTGTGTGTACCTCTTAAGAGCGTCTTGTATGTGGAAGATGTCTGGCATAGATTGTCATGTGTGGATAGTGTTGCGCGTGTGTCTTCCAACAGTAATACTTTTGTTGCGTATTGAAAAATAGATAAGCGATGAGAAACCAATATGATCATTTTATCTTTGCAGTAAGACTGGATATTGTGGAATATCTGTTGCTCTGTTTTGATATCTAATGCTGAAAATGGATCATCCAGGATAATCAAAGAAGATGCGTGAACAAGTGTTCTTGCCAAAGCAATACGCTGTGCCTGTCCTTTGGATAAGAGAATACCACCATTGCCTAACATTGTATGGATGCCTTGTTCCATCTGTTCCACTTCTTGATCAATGCATACAAGTTTCATGTATGGAAGAATATCAATATCTTTGCCTAAGGTAATATTGTGCTCAATCGTATCATTGAGTAGCTGTAAATCATGACCAAGATAGGTAACGTTCTGTTTTTCAATAGAAATGAAACCTTCATATGGCATTTCCTGTAGAAATACTTTTCCGAATGTTGATTTTCCACTGGCAACTTTTCCACAGACACCTAAGATTTCACCTTTCTGTAATGTAAAAGAAATATGTTTGAATAAGTCATTGGCATTTGGATAGTGGAACGATAGATCTTTTACAGTGAGAGAAGTGATGATAGAAGGTGATGGAATGGATGTATCTGCATCTAATAAATATGGGGATAATCGTTTCCATGAAATCTGTGCTTTGTGCACAGCGTTGAATAATTTAGCGGATTTGCTTGATTTTGTTGCGAGTTTTAAGAAACAGGCAACATATGTTGTAAAGATGGCAATATTCCATGTTCCTTGTATTACGTAGTGGCATCCAGAATATAGAATTGGAAATAAACCAAGCAGTGTAATTACAAAATAGAGTGGTGGAAATGCCATGAATGGAATATTGGCTTTGATAGAAGCAGACTCATACGCCTGCAATGTATTCTCATAGGAATGCATACGATTTTCTTCACAGCCATAGATGCGATATATCATTGCATTACTTGTAAGATCTAATGTTGTTTCGTTTAAGGCTGCAGTGATCTGTTTCTGTTTTTCACTTGTTCTTTGTACAAGTGTTTTCATTTTTTCTGCCAGTAAATAGGAAACAGGAATACAGACAATACATAGCAGTGTAATTTTTATATCATAGTGAAATAGCATGCATAGATATGCAATCAATGCGATACATGTATCAAATAGTTCTGTTGTGAATTTGCGAATACCTTCACTGCAGTCATCGGCATCAATGACAGCTTTTGTAAGCAGTTCACCTGTCTGTTCCTGCTTGATTTGTAATCGTGGTGCATAAAGAATGTTTTGGTAGATTTTCTGTTTAAAGCGTTTATTCGTATTATTTGCGAAGATGCGTACATAGTTACGCTTATAGAAACGAGAAATCTGAACAATACTGATGGAAAACAAATATAAAAGAACGATCTTCAAGATTGTTTGAAAAGAAATGTCTTGTTGGAAGTAGTCATAAATACTTTGTGTGAGTTTTCCTTCAAAATATGGTCCAAGAATTAAACCAAAGTTATAAATGAGACCAGTGATTGTGACAATGGTTAAAGACTTCCATTCTTTTTTGAAATAATACAGAATTGATGGTTTCATAATGTCTGTATCCTTTGCATGACATTTGGAAAGTGTGATCGACTTTCTTTTTTGCTTTTTGCATACACCTTATCTAGTGTTATGAGAAATGTTTCTTTTTCTTCCTGGCTGAGATCTTCTAACAGCCAGTCATAAAATGCGGCTTCAATACTTGTTCTGGATTGCTTTAATGCTTGTGCTTTTTCTGTTGGATACAGAAGATGTTTTCTTTTATCTTTTATATCTTGTCTGCAGATAAGATATCCTTTTTTTACTAATGATCTGACTCTTTTTGTGACTGCACCTTTTTCCACATGTAGTTCATTTGCTGCTTCTTGTTGCGTTGTGCCTGGATGGTGACGTACATAATGGATCAGTTCCAGCTCGGAAGAACCAATATTTGTTTCTTTGAATACCATTGCATTGAGTTTCTGTGCTTCTCTTGCAATTTTACCTATTTTTCTTGCTTCACTCATATCGCGCCTCTAATAGTTGTATGTACAACTATTAATATAAGACACTATTAAGAAACTGTCTATCGACCTTTTGAATAACAATGCTAGAATGAAGAAAAGGAGGTACAGATATGTGTACAGCTTTAACTTATAAAACAAAAGATTTCTATTTTGGAAGAAATCTGGACTATGAACATGGATATGGTCAAAGTATTATCGTTGTTCCTAGAAACTATCCAATCCCATTTAGACATATGCAGGATCTGGATCATCATTATGCATTGATTGGCATGGGGATTATGACAGCTGGCTATCCTAATCATTTTGAAGCAATGAATGAAAAGGGACTTGCAATGGCTGGACTGAACTTTGTTGGAAATGCAGTCTATCATCCAGTGGATGAAACAAAAGATAATGTTGCACAGTATGAACTGATAAACTATATTCTTTGTACATGTGCAAATATTGAGGAAGCAAAAGAGGCATTGAAAAATCTGAATGTTGATAATGAAAAGTTCTCTGATCAGATGCCGGATGCTTATCTGCATTGGATGATTGCAGATGAGAATGGATGTTTAGTAGTTGAATCCATGAAAGATGGTTTACATGTACATGAGAATCCTTATGGTGTACTAACAAACAATCCACCATTTGAAATTCAGAGCTTCCTGTTGAATCAATATATGTCACTGTCCGCTCAGCAGCCAGGAAATACATTCTCCAAGGAATTTGATCTGAATACATATTCAAGAGGCATGGGTGGTCTAGGACTTCCAGGAGATTTAAGCAGTTCTTCTAGATTTGCAAAGTGTGTATTTACAAGAACGAACAGTACAAAGGAAGAGAGTGAAGAAGCAAGTGTATCTCAGTTCTTCCATATCATTCACAGTGTTGAACAGCAGAAGGGATGTTGTGAAGTTAGAGAAGGAGAATATGAATATACGATCTATTCATCCTGCATGAATACTAACAAGGGAATCTACTATTACACAACATATAATGATGCAACAATTCATGCGATTGATATGCATCGTTGTAATCTGGATGGAAATGAAATTGTATCTTATCCATTTATGGATGAAGCAAAAATTGAATATCAGAATTGATGTAAAATGGCCGTTTCAATGCGGTCATTTTTTCTTGACTATTTCTTTTATATGCATATAATTACCAAAGGTAATTACCGGAGGTAACTATATGGATGCGTATCAAGCAAGAAAAGTAATAGATGCTTTTGAAAAAGCTGAAAAAATATTACAAAATCGACCACCTTTACCAAAAGATATCCTTCCTTCTTACTTGAAGATGCTAGATAAGATCTATGAATTGGATCAAAAAGGAAAGGTAAGAGGTTCTGATGTTGCTAGTGCATTGCACCAGACAAAACCAAGCATCACAAGAGCACTTTGTGCAATGGATGCAATGGGCTGGATTACAAAAGAAGATAGTGTAACAGATAAAAGAGTTGTATATATTGTTTTGACGGATAAAGGCAGAGAAATCTATCAATACTATATTGCTTCCTACTATAGTGCATTATCAAAACGTTTAGAGAAATATAAAGAAGAAGATATCAATGTAATGATGCAATTTATTGATGTGTTTTATCAGGATCTTAGTGAAGATCCAATGAAGAGAGAGGAATTTTAATGAACGATTTTACACAAGGTTCTATTTTAAAAAAGATGATTAAGTTTATGATACCAATTCTTGGTGCATTGGTATTACAGGCAATGTATGGTGCAGTTGACTTAATGATTGTTGGTCAATTTGGAACAACATCTGGATTAAGTGGTATTTCTACTGGCAGTAATATTATGAATCTGGCAACGTTTGTTGTTGCGGGATTGGCAATGGCTGTGACGGTACAGATTTCTAAATACATTGGCATGAAAAATGAAGAGAGGATTGCTAGACTGCTTGGTGCTACAATTGCTTTATTCTCTGTAATTTCTGTTGTGGTGAGTGTTGTTTTAATTGTTTTTGCACCACAGCTTTCTGTTTTGATGCAGGCACCAGAAGAAGCGTTAGATCTAACAGTTCAGTATGTGCGTATCTGTGGTGCTGGATTCTTGTTGATTACAGCGTACAATACGATTTCTTCTGTATTTAGAGGACTTGGAGATTCTAAGTCTCCACTGATCTTCGTTGCAATTGCATGTTGTGTAAATATTTTTGGTGACCTTGTTCTGGTTGCGGGATTCCATTTGAATGTAATTGGTGCTGCAGTTGCGACAGTTGCGGCACAAGGGATCAGTGTGCTGCTTTCTGTTTTGATTATTCGTAAGAAAAAATTGCCTTTTCATATTCGCAAACAAGATATTTGCTTTAATGAAGAAATCAAAGGTATCTTTAAGATTGGTACACCAATTGCTTTGCAGGAATTGTTAACACAATTGAGTTTTTTAGCTTTATGTGCCTTTGTAAACTCTTTAGGATTAGCTGCATCGAGTGGATATGGTGTTGCGAGTAAAATCCAAGGTTTTGTTATGTTGATCCCTGGTTCTTTGATGCAGTCAATGTCATCTTTCGTATCTCAGAATGTTGGTGCAGGAAAAGAAAAAAGAGCATTTCGTGCTATGCTGACGGGTATTGGCATTGGTGCTGTTGTTGGTGTATTTGTATTTATTGGTGTTGTATTTTATGGTGATGTATTGGCAGGTATCTTCACAAATGATGCTGCTGTAGTACAAGAAGCATTTAATTACTTAAGAGGATTTGCATTGGAAGCAATTGTTACTGCGATATTGTTTAGCTTTATGGGGTACTACAATGGTCACGCAAGAACGTTCTGGGTTATGATACAGGGGTTGGCACAGACATTCATTGTACGTTTGCCTATGGCATATATTATGACAATGCAGCCAGATGCAAGCTTGTTTAAGATTGCATTATCTGCACCTTCAGCAACGATCTTTGGCATCGTATTGAATGTTGCTTACTACTTCCACTATCGTAAGCAACTTCCAGTAACAGAAGAATAGTATAGACATTAAAAACGATTATACTGGTTCTACTTCCTGAATGAATTCATTTTCTTTCAACAATGCAAACCATAGTTTTGTACCATCCTGGCTGTCTTCTAAATCTTCCAGTTTGACGCCAAGAAATCCTTTCTTTTCAAGAATTGCTTTATTTAACAGTCTTGCTGGTTCATCTTTCATGGAATAAATATATGGTTCTTTTGGTGTATCTTCTCCATAACATGCAATATCTGGATCTAATGAGAATATTGCATAGTATGTTGTGGATTGATAGCAGTTGCGAAGAACCATTTCTTTTGCATTATCTAACATGTTGGAAAAGATATGTTGTTGTCTGTAGAGTTTTGTAACATATGCATTATGAAAGAAGCATGCTTCACCATCAATTTCATCTGTATTATTAGATTTACATAATGGATATGGGTAATCAGGGAACATCATTTTACAAAGTGTATAGTGCTGTAAAAAAGACCAGTCTGAATCTAAGGATAATTCATCAAAGATGTCATTAGAATGCAAGACATCATGCATCGTTCCGTGAGAAAACGCCATATCTGCGATGATTTGTTCTTTATCATAGACAAGAATCAAACCTTGTTCTAAGACTTCAAAAGAATTTTCTACAACACGAGGATATGTGAATGTCAGATAGAAATAATCATCAATCTGTTCAACATAGCACTCTTCTGGAAAGAGGTTGTATCGTTGTTGAAGTTGCTGGTATGTTGGTTGAATATAATTTTTCAACATTTCATATGCTTTATCAAAATAGTGTTTTGTTAATGTATCCATGTGAATATCATAACAGAAATTGGAGTATACTGAATGAGAAAGAAGGTAGTTAATTATGAAACCTGTGATTGGAATATTGGCGCATCCACCATATACACATGTAGAAAACAAATTTAATCAAATCTCCTGCAACTATACAAATTCTGTTTATGATGCTGGAGGATTACCTTTCATCATTCCTCAGATTGATAATCCAGCATTGATTCAGGAATATGCTGAACAGATTGATGGTTTACTGATTCCTGGTGGAATTGATGTGAATCCTTTGATGTATCATGAAAATCCTTTACCAAAACTTGGAAAAGTGGATAAAACATTTGATGAATGGCAATTTCATTTCTTAGAAGCTTTTGTGGAAACAAGAAAACCAGTTCTTGGTATTTGCAGAGGCGTACAGATCATGAATGTATTCTTTGGTGGTACATTGTGGCAGGATCTGTCAAATCGTGAGAATACGTTTTTGCATTCACAGACAGAAGCAAGAGATGAAGTATCGCATCGTGTGACGATAGAAAAGGATTCAAAACTATATGCATTGTTTGGAAAAGAATTGTATGTGAATTCTTTCCATCATCAGGCATTAAAAGAAGTGGCGAAAAATCTGAAAGTAACAGCATATGCAGATGATGGTGTTGTAGAAGCAGTGGAAGATCCTGCATATCCATATCTTGTAGGCGTACAGTGGCATCCTGAAGGATTTGTGTATACAGATCATAGTATGTCTTGTTTATTTAAAGATTTTGTAAGTGCGTGCAAAAAAGATTAGGGTTACATTTTTGAAATGGTAAATTCTATTTTGTATATACGGAAGTGGAATTTAACTTTTCATCTCAGCAGAAACTTTCTAACTTGCAGGAAGGGGATATCATTACATTTACAGATGCTGTAGGAAATGTATTTACATACAGTGTTGCCGGGATTGAAATACTACAGCCTGAAGAAGTAGATGATATGACAAGTGGACAGTGGCCTTTGACATTGTTTACATGTACATATGGTGGCGCTAGTAGAGTGACAGTGAGATGCAGGAAAAATACTGAATAATTGTGTTTATAAATTACATATTGCATAGAGAGGGATATTTTCCATCCAGTCTTGGTCAATGTATTTTCTAGTTGAGAAACGGATTGCTTTTTCTGGATGAAATTTATCACAGTATGCTTTTAGACTTTGTGATTTGATATTTCCTTCAGCTTTGACTTCAATTGGAATAACATATTTACCTTTTTGAATTAGAAAATCTTGTTCAAATGTTGATTTATCTGTTCCATAGTAATATGGAGTATATTTTGTATCTGCAATGATTTGTTGAAGAACGTATTGTTCTGTTAGTGCTCCTTTAAATTCAATGAAAATATCATTGCCTTCAAGAATGGATGCAGCATCTAATTCACTCAGTGCTCCAAGCAAACCAATATCAAGCATAAATAATTTATAAATATTCATGTTTGTGTATGCCTTTAAAGGTACATGTGGTTCATTGACACGATTGACTTTATGAACAAGTCCACTATCAACCAGCCATTGTATTGCTAATTCATACTCACTGCTTCTTGCACCTTTTTTGATTTGTCCAAAGAAGAATTTCTTATTTTCTTTAGCAAGCTGCATTGGAATAGAATTCCATACTTGACGGATTCTTTCTAGAGAATGATTGTCAGCGTGTTTTCCAAAGTCTCCTTCATATTGACGAATGATATTTGTTTGAATATTTCGTACTTCTTGATAATCTTTATGTAATCGAAATTCATTGACAACTTCTGGCATTCCTCCAACGTAGTAATAATTCTTTAGCCAAAATAAATACTTGTCCTGAAAGTTATCAATGATGGTATAGTCTTTTGTTTCTAGCGCATCTGCAAGATTTTCTTCATTCATTGCGTATAAAAATTCTCGGAAATTCAGAGGATATAAATCTAATAGTTCAACTTTTCCAACAGGATAGGAAACGCCATTATGAATAGCAACGCCTAAGAGTGATCCAGCAGCTACAACAGCGTAATCTTTTGCTTCTTCACAAAAATATTTCAATGATTCTAATGCTTTTTTAGATTCTTGAATTTCATCGAAAATAATTAAAGTGTTATTCGGTGTGATTGTGATTCCAGATTCAATATTTAAACTCATTAAAATACGTTCAATATTAAAATCTTCTTGAAAAACATCATCCATACGTTTGTTGTTGTAAAAGGAAATATAGGCTACTTTTTCGAAATTTGTTTTTCCAAATTCTTTCATCAGCCATGTTTTTCCTGTTTGTCGAGCACCCATAATAAGCAATGGCTTTCTATTTTCTTTACTTTTCCATGTGATTAATTGTTTCATCGCTGATCTATACATAAATTCGCCTCACTTTTAAGCATTATATCACACTTTTTCTGACCTGATTTTTATATAAACTTACACTTTTTCTGACCTGTTTCAGTCTGTAGACCACACTTTTTCCAACCTTAACAAAAAACCGCAAGTTTATATGCTTGCGGTTTCGTCTTATTTTGTAATGAAATGTTGTAATAACGTGAATGTATGCATAACGCCATCTACATGGCTTCTTTCATAGTTGTGAGATGCGTATACGCCAGGCCCAATCAGACCATGTCGAATATCATATCCAGCTCTGAGTGTTGTTTCTACATCACTTCCATAGTGTGGATATACATCGATTGCGTAGTCAATATTGTATTCTTTACAGATATCATGTAATTCAGTAATCAAATCATAGTTGTATGGACCACCTGAATCCTTTGCACAGATAGATACCATTCTTTCTGTACATCCAAGATCTGCACCAACACATCCCATATCTACAGATAACATATCTTCTGTATCGCTTGGAATATTGCTTCCGCCATATCCAACTTCTTCCAGGCAAGTGAAGATGAGTGTAACTTTACGGTTTAATGTAATGTTTTCATCTTTTACCCATTGTGCAATACTTAATAGAATTGCGGCAGAGAGTTTATCATCTAAGAATCTGGATTTGATATATCCACTTTCAGTGACTGTTGTTTTAGGATCCATTGCGATGATATCGCCTGTTTCAATGCCTAACTTTAAAACGTCTTCTTTAGAAGAAATATTCTCATCTAGTAAGATTTCCATATTTTCTTCCTTTGTTTCCACTTTTTGATCAGCAACATGTGCACTTGGTTCCTTGTTCAATACAACACCAGTGTACATTTTTCCACTTCTAGTGAATACCATGCAGTTTTCACCATCTGCAGTAGACCATTGATGACCACCAAGTGTTGTTGGCTTGAGTCTTCCGTTCGCCTTGATACTTCTAACCATAGCACCAAGTGTATCGACGTGTGCAGCTAGAACAAGTGGATTTCCTTCGCCACCAATCGTACATTCAACGTTTCCTTTTCTTGTGATTCTTGCTTCATACCCCATGTTATCTAATGTTTCTTTGACATACTTTGCAACTTTTGCGGTATAGCCGCTTGGAGAAGCAATCGCTGTGAGCTTGTAAAGCTGATCACAGATCTGTTTTGCATAATTGTTCATTTGTTTTTTACCTCACTACGAATCTATTGTAAAGCAAATACTATTTAGTTCAATGGTTTCAGAGAATATCATAAAAATATAAATTTTGGAGTGAAAACTGACTTGAATTTTACTAAAATTGAATGAGAAAAATATCAATTTAAATGGAGAATGTTATGGAAAGAATGATTGAAGTATGTTGTGGAAGTTATGAAGATTGTATTGCTGCTGACAAAGGTGGTGCAAAAAGAGTGGAATTAAACAGTGCATTGAGTGTTGGTGGTTTAACACCTACACTGGCAACGCTGAAAAGAGTGAAAAGAGATACAGATTTGAAAGTCATCTGTATGGATCGTCCTAGAGCTGCTGGATTTGCATATTCATTTAGTGAATTTGAAACAATGATGGAAGATGCAGAAGTGATGCTTGAAAATGGTGCAGATGGAATTGCGTTTGGTTTTTTAACAGAAGAAGGAAACATTTGTCTGCCATATGTGGAAAAGATGGTGGATCTGATTCATTCCTACAGGAAAGAAGCAGTATTTCATAGAGCATTTGATGTTACACCTGATCCATTTCAATCCATGGAAGTTTTAATTGATCTAGGGGTGGATCGTGTATTAACAAGTGGACAAAAAGCGAAAGCAATGGAAGGAATGGATTTAATCAAGCAGCTGCAGAGCCAGTATGGAAGTCAAATGGAAATACTGGCGGGTTCAGGAATGAATGCTGGAAATGCAATGGAAATGATTGAAACAACAGGTATTTCACAGGTGCATTCTTCTTGCAAGAGTTACAGTAATGATCCAACAACGAGCAGTGAATTTGTGACATATGCATATTTATCTGCACCGCATGAAAATGACTATGATGTTGTAGATGAAGCACTTGTTAAGAAACTTGTTGGGGCTGTGCAATGAAAATTGTTTGTGCCCTGGATTCGTTTAAAGGATCTTTAACATCTTTGCAGGCAGCCAATGCAATCAAAGAAGGCATTGGTAAAAATCATGAAGTCATTATCAAACCACTGGCAGATGGTGGTGAAGGGACGGTAGATGCATTGTGTGAATGTATGCATGCAAAGAAAAGAACCATTCCAGTGACAGGTCCATTTCTTGAAAAAGTGAATGCAGCGTATGGAATGACGGAAGATAATACCGCAATCATTGAGATGTGCAGTGCTGCAGGAATTACACTTGTAAAAAAAGAACAGCTTGACCCATATCGTGCAACGACATTTGGTGTTGGAGAAATTATTCAAGATGCATTCAATCATGGCTGTAGAAAATTTTTGATTGGTATTGGTGGTTCGTGTACGAATGATGGTGGTGTTGGAATGCTGCAGGCACTGGGATATCATTTTCTTGATCAGAATGCAAAAGAAGTTTGCTTTGGAGCAAAAGGATTAAAAGATATTATCAGTATCGATGATACTTATGTAGATCCTGGAATCAAAGAATGTTCATTTTTCATATTGAGTGATGTGAAAAATCCATTGTGTGGAAAACAAGGTGCTTCGTATATCTTTGGACCACAGAAGGGTGCAGATCAAGCTATGATAGAAGAAATGGATGCATGGATGGTGCATTTCGCATCCATTGTAAAAGATAAGTATTGTGAAGCAGATCATAACTATCCAGGCAGTGGTGCTGCGGGTGGTCTTGGGTATGCGTTGCATACGTTTCTGCATGGTGAAATGAAGCGTGGTATTTCTTTTGTGCTAGAAGAAATTCAATTAGAAAAAGCAATCCAGGAGGCAGATCTCATCATTACTGGAGAAGGAAAAATAGACGCACAGACGGCGATGGGAAAGGCACCTCTTGGTGTAGCGCAGCTTGCAAAAAAATATCAGAAGCCTGTCATTGCGTTTTGTGGATGTGTTGGGAAAGATGCAGAAGCATGTAATGAAAATGGTATTGATGCATTCTTTTCCATTCAACAAGGTGTTTGTTCAATCAAAGAAGCAATGGATACAGATCGTGCATACCAGAATTTAAAAAGCACTTCAAAACAAGTGATACGTCTGATAGAAAAACTGCATAAATATGCGTAAAAGATCAATTTATTTGATCTTTTTTCTATGTGTATGCGTTAGCATTTTGAATTGCTCTATTTTTACATGAATAGAAATGATACTATTTAACGCGCGGAGGGGAAATATGAGTTTCATATTATTTATTTTGGGATTAGCACCGATTATCTGGCTTGCTTTTGCGTTGCTGAAAATGAAGTGGCCAACATTTAAAGCGGCAATTGGTTCATTTCTGATTTCTGTGATACTAGCTGTTCTTGTGTGGCATCTGCCTGTGATTGATACAGCTACTGCAGCATTAGAAGGAACATTGATGGCAATCTGGCCAATTATCATTGTTATTATTGCGGCAGTATTTACATATCGTTTATCATTGAGAACAGGTGGCATGGATGTTATCAAATCTATGATTACGTCTTTCTCAACAGATAAACGTGTACTTGTTTTATTGATTGCATGGTGTTTTGGTGGATTTATGGAAGGCATGGCTGGTTTTGGTACTGCAGTTGCAATTCCTGCCAGTATGCTTGTGTCATTGGGATTTGATCCATTGTTTTCATGTCTTGTATGTTTGATTGCGAATGGTACACCAACTGCATTTGGATCCATTGGTATTCCAACAGTGACTTTAGCAAATTTATTATCTTTAGAAAATACATCATTGTCATTTATGACAGCTTTACAATTAACACCATTTATTATTCTTTCACCAATTTTAATGGTGATGATTACAGAAAATGGAATCAAAGGATTGAAGGGTGTATTACCAATTACACTCATGAGTGGGATTGCATTTGTGATTCCTGAAATATTGATTGGTAAATTTGTTGGTGCTGAACTTGCGGTCGTTGTTGGATCTGTTGTTTCTTTAGCAGTTACAATTCTGATGGCAAAGAGTGTAAAAAAAGATCCTGCGTATGAAGTTGCCATTGAAACACAAGAAAAGTTTGATGGCAAAAAGGCACTATTAGCTTGGTCACCATTTATCATGATCTTTGTATTCCTTTTACTTACAAGTAAACTTGTTTCCCCAGTGAATACATTCTTGGCACAGTTTGCGACATCTCTAACAATCTTTACAGGGGAAAATCCTAATACAATTACATTTGCCTGGATCAATACACCAGGTGTGTGGATTTTCTTATCCGCAATGATTGGCGGTCTTCTACAAGGTGCAAAGATGGAAGACTTTGTGATTGTGTTGAAAGAAACATTTGTACAGATGAAAGAAACAATGATTACTATGATTTCTGTACTGGCATGTGCAAAAATCATGGGATATTCTGGAATGATTTCTTCCATTGCATCCTTTGCGATTGGAACAACAGGAAGCTTCTATCCATTATTTGAACCATGGATTGGTGGACTTGGTACATTTGTGACGGGTTCTGGTACAAATTCTGGTGTGCTGTTTGGTGCAGTACAGAGCAGTGCAGCCAATACATTGCAGATTGATCCATACTGGATGGTTTCTTTGAACTCATTAGGCGTTGCGGCAGGAAAAATGCTATCTCCACAGTCACTTGCGATTGCATTATCTTCTGTGAATGCAAAGGGAGAAGATGCAAAATTAATGGCTAGAGTTATGCCGTATGGATTACTCTTCTTGGTACTGATGAGTATTCTTGGATTTGTGGGAGCACAGATATTCTGAAAAAGTTGGAACTTTGTTCCATCTTTTTTTATGGATTATTGTAACTGCTTACATTAAAATGAAAGTGGTGTGTAAGGAGACAAATTATGGATTATTCAACATTGAAAGATTTTCCTCAAGGATTTTTGTGGGGAGGCTCTTCTAGTGCTTATCAGTGTGAAGGTGCATGGGATGAAGATGGAAAATCACCATCTGTATCCGATACAGCTGCCATTCCTGAAGGTACAACAGATTTTAAAGTAGCGATTGATCATTATCATCGTTATAAAGAAGATATTGCTTTGATGGCTGAAATGGGATTTAATGAATTCAGATTTTCAATTGCATGGCCTCGTATCATTCCTAGTGGGGATGGCGAAGTCAATGAAGTCGCAGTGAAGCATTATCATGATGTCATTGATGAATGTCATAAATATGGTATTGAACCAGTTGTTACGCTATATCATTTTGATTTACCGCAGTGCCTGCAGGATCGTTATGGTGGATGGGCTGATCGTAAGTGTATCGATGCATTTCTTAAGTACTGCAAAGTCTGCTTTGCAGAATATGGCAAGAAAGTAAAGTATTTCTTAACAATCAACGAACAGAACATGATGGTTTTATACCAGGGGCATCGTGACTATAAGGATGAAAAAACAATCTGGCAGGCAAATCATCACATGTTACTGGCACAGTCATTAGCAATGCAGGAATGCCATAAAATGTGTGATGCTAAAATTGGACCTGCACCAAACATTACAGCAATCTATCCAGCAACTTCTTCTCCAGAAGATAATTTAGCAGCAATGGATTTTGATCAGTTACGTAATCGTCTGTTCCTGGATCCAGCTTGCTTTGGTACATATCCAGAAGCATTGATGAGATGGTTTACAGACCGTGGGGTTGCTCCTGTTGTTGAAGAGGGTGACATGGAGATCTTAAAGAATGGTCATCCAGACTTTATCGCATTCAACTATTATGGTGCTGGATGTGTAAAGTATGTTTCCAAAGAAGATGGTGAAAAGGCAATTGCAGAAGCAAAGGAAAAGAAAGACTTTATGACAGGTCTAATGACATATCCTGGTCTATGCATGGCAGTAAACAATCCTCTGCAGGAATCTACATCTTATGGTATGGGAATTGACCCGGTTGGTTTACGTATTACATTAAGACAGCTTTGGGAAAGATATCATTTACCACTGATCATTACTGAAAATGGCTGTGGTGTGCCAGATACATTAGAAGATGGCAAGGTGCATGATGATTATCGTATTGATTATTTGAGAAGACATATTGAAGCTTGCAGAGAAGCAATCAATGATGGTGTTGATTTATTTGGATATTCTCCATGGTCAGCATTTGACCTTATTTCAACACATCAGGGTATTACAAAGAGATATGGATTTATCTATGTTGATCGTGACGAATTTGATCTGAAAGATATGAAGAGAATCAAGAAAGATTCATTCTACTGGTATCAGAAAGTCTGCAAGAGTAATGGTGCAGATTTAGACTAATTAAGGAAAAGAAAAGGAGAGTAAGAACATGAGTTTTCCAAAAGGTTTTTTATGGGGTGGCGCTACAGCTGCCAATCAGTATGAAGGTGGTTATCTAAGCGGTGGTAAAGGTCTTGCCGTTGCGGATACTTTAACAGGCGGTGATGGTATCCACGGTATTCCAAGAAAGTTTATCGTTGAAATGCCAGATGGTACAAGAAGAGAAATTGGGAATAGAGATGAAGTTCCTGCAGGTGCAAAGGCAATTGTAGATCCAGACACATATTACCCAAGCCATGAAGCTACTGACTTCTATCATCATTGGAAGGAAGATATTGCATTATTTGCAGAAATGGGATGCAATGTTTACCGTTTATCTATCAACTGGACTAGAATTTTCCCTAATGGTGATGATGAAACACCAAATGAAGAAGGTCTACAGTTCTATGAAGATGTATTTAAAGAATGTCATAAGTATGGTATTGAACCATTAGTTACGATTTATCACTTTGATATGCCTCTTCATTTAGCAAATGAATATGATGGCATGGTTTCTAGACATACACTTGAAGCATTCAAGAGATATGTTGAAGTTATTTTCAAGCGTTATAAGGGACTTGTTCATTACTGGCTGACAATCAATGAAATCAACATCAACACAAACTTCATGATGAATGGTGTTCATGAACATATTTCCAACAAGCAGAACGCTGAACAGTGCAGATGGCACTTATTTGTAGCAAGTGCATACGCAGTTAAGATTGGTCATGAAATTGATCCAACAAACAAGATTGGTTTAATGATTGCACACGGTGCGTCATATCCATATTCCTGCAACCCAGAAGATGTATGGGCTGAATTGACAGGTGCTCATGATCAGAAGTGGTTCTATGGTGACGTTCTTGTTAGAGGTTACTACCCAGCATGGAAGGTAAAGGCTCTTGAAAGAGCAGGCATTACAATCCAGAAGGAAGAAGGAGAAGATGAATTATTGAAGGAAGGCGTTGTTGACTTCTACTCATTCTCTTACTATTCTTCTCAGGTATTTGCTGCACATCCTGAAGAACATGGTGTATCTGAAGGTAACCAGACAATGGGTGTTAAGAACCCTTATTTGAAGGCTAGTGAATGGGGCTGGACAGTTGACCCACTTGGCTTGAGAATTAACTTGAACCAGATCTGGGATAGATATCAGATTCCTATGATGGTTGTTGAAAATGGCTTAGGTGCAATTGATAAGGTTGAAGCTGATGGTTCTATCCATGATGATTACCGTATCAACTATATGAGAGATCATATCAAGGTTATGAAGGATGCGGTTGAAATTGATGGTGTTGACTTAATGGGCTATACACCTTGGGGCCATATCGATCTTGTTTCTGCTGGTACAGGTGAAATGAGAAAGAGATACGGATTCATCTATGTTGATAGAGATGATGAAGGTAATGGTAACTTTGCTAGAAGCAAGAAGGATTCCTTCTTCTACATGCAGAAGGTTTACAAGTCTAACGGTGAAGATTTAGAATAATGCATTTATCAAACAGTTCTAGTCAAATGATTGGAACTGTTTTTTTGATGCGTGATACAATGTGACTATAAAAATCGAGGTGTTGAATATGAACGAAATCATTCAGGCAATGAAAGAAAGAAGAAGCTGTAGAAAGTATCAGGACACAATGATTCCTAAGGAAGACCTGGAAGAAATCATTGAAGCAGGTTTGTATGCAGCAAGTGGTATGGGGAAACAGTCTCCTATCATTGTTGCGGTTACAAACAAAGAAGTAAGAGATGAATTGTCTAAGATGAATGCTGCTGTGATGAGAAGTGAGAATGATCCTTTCTATGGTGCTCCTGTAGTATTGATTGTATTGGCAGATAAATCTGTTCGAACAGAAGTGTATGATGGATCATTGGTGATGGGGAATCTGATGCTTGCGGCAGATGCTAAGGGAATTGGTTCTTGCTGGATTCATCGTGCAAAGGAAGAATTTGAAAGTGAAGAAGGAAAGGCTTTGTTGAAGAAGCTTGGCATCGAAGGTGACTATGAAGGAATTGGTCATTGTGTATTAGGATATCGTGCTGATGAAAAACCTGTACCTGCTCCACGGAAAGAAAATCGTGTATTCTGGTGTGAATGAAGTGTTAAGAATATGTAAATAACATGTTCTTTTTTGAAATATTATTCCGAAATATAACGACACAATTCGATGAGGATAAATAAATGTTAGAATGAATGCAAAGAAGGTGTTCATATGGAAAATTCAGTTTTGATTGATCGGTATCGTAAATGGGTAATTCAAAGAGGAACAGAAACATTTCCTGTAACGGAAAATGAAGAAGGAAATTTAGAGATAGAATCGAAATTTGCATTAGGACGTGTGAATTTCTATGAAGATGATATTGTTGAACTCAGAATTGATATGATTCGTGATAATACAACAGAGTTCTTTCTGCACTTTCAATTGAAGGATTTGAAACGTGCACAAGATCTTTATGTTGAAATGGAAGAAGCAATGCGCAGCTTGAAGGATCGTCAGGTTGTACATATTGTTTTGTCTTGCACTAGTGGATTGACAACTTCTTATTATGCGGAATTATTGAATGCGGCATCGAAGACTTTAAATCTGAATTATGAATTTCAAGCAGTTTCTTATAATCGTCTAGAATCGGAAATGCATGGCAAAGACATGTTGCTGCTGGCACCTCAGGTGCATTTTGAGAGAAAAAAACTGCAGGAAAAATATCCAAATGTGCTTGTTAGAAATATTCCGGCACAGACGTTTGGAAAATATGATACAGGTACTTTGATTGAAATGATTAAAGGAGAACTGCAAGACGAGAACGCTTTAAAAACGCCAAAAGCAGTACGAACACAGGCGTTCTTTGAAACAAATAAAAAAGTACTTGTTGCAGGATACATTCAAAGTGAAAACGAAAATCATATTATTTATCGGTATTATCATAATGGCAATATTATGTGCAGTGGAGAAATTGTGTGTGAAGAAGGCTCAGTTGAAGAATTCACACAGGTTCTTGATCCACTTGTTGAAAAATATCCTGAAATTGAAATTATTGGTTTAAGCCTGCAGGGCTCCATTGAAGATGGTGTTGTATTTTTACCAAATCATCCAATGCATATGATAAATGTCAGAGAACAATTAACAGAGAAATATCATCGCCCTGTTGTACCATTTAATGATGCAAATATGATTGTAACGGGTATTTACTGGCTGGAAGATCGTTATCGTTCTATTATCTTGTATTTTTTACCTGATAATTCAAATGTGGCAGGTTGTGGACTTGTTGTGGGTGGGCATTTGATCCGTGGCAGACAGCACGTTGCAGGAGAAGTAAAATATACGCAGAAAGTTCTGAATTTATCTGAATCATATGATGAACTGATGAAAAGTGAAAAAGGATGTGCGGAAATTATTGGAAAAACATTGGTGACAATGACAGCGACAATTGGTCCAGAAGCTATTTTTGTGTATTGTGAACATACAGATCTACAACATATTCAGAGTGTGATGCTGGAAAGTATGGAAGAAAGATTTATTCCACCACTGCATCAATTGCATGATATTAAGGAATATATGATGACAGGGACATTCTTGAGATGTATCTGGAGAATGGATGATTTAAAGAGAAAAGAGTTTGGTTTAACACATAATCCATATTTATAATCATTTTATAATCGTTTCTTTCAATCTGTGGATAGATTTTTATTGAAACTGTGGTAATATGAAAGCTCGAAAACAGGAGTGAATATAGTATGGAAGCAAGTGAACGTAAAAGAAAAATTATGGATGCGACAATGAGAATCGTAGCAGAAAAGGGACTGGAATCTTTTGCGGTATTGCAGGCAGCGAAACTTGCTCATGTAAATGAAGCTCTTGTATATAGAGATTTTGGAACAAAAGAGAATTTATTGTTTGAATGCTATAATCTTGTCGCAAATGAAGTAGCTGGTTTATATGATGATGCACCAGAACTTGTATTGGCTGATGATGAAAAAATGTTTGAACAGTTTCATGAAATGTGGATTAACTATTTTACATTTTTAATCAAAAATGATTATAAAACGTTGTATTATCAAAGTTATCGTGATTCGGAACATATTAAGACATATGTTCAAAAAGAAGCGGAAGGGAAAACGGCAGACTTTACTGGTCTGATCCATGTAGTTGAACCTGTGATGAAAGCATTTCCTCTTCCTGAAGGAATGTCAATGCATTATATCTGGACATATTTGATGGATATTTCTGCGGTGTTTGCGAAAAGAATCATTTGTAAAGAATTGCCGGATACAAAAGAATCCTATGAATTTATCTGGAATTTAATGGCGTCTGGTTTATCTGCTTATATTAGAAAATGAATAGATCGCAATGATCTATTTTTCTTTTTTTCATAGGAATGTATCGTTATAATGTTTGTAAAGAGAGACGGATTTTATGTGGCTTTGGTGGTTTTGGTTAATATGTGATTTATTAATTCCATTTGTAATGATTGTTGTAGGAAAAATGTCGTGGAAACATTGTCCAAAGAATATAAATAGTTTGATTGGATATAGAACAACTCGGTCAATGAAAAGTATGGATACATGGAAATTTGCTCATGAATATTGCGGAAAACTTTGGTGGAAACTAGGATGGCTAATAATGATACTAACTGCTTTGTTGTATATTCCATTATACCAAAGCAATGATCACACGATTGGAATTGCAGGGGTTGTTCTTATAACAATTCAGTGTATTGTTTTGATCATATCAATTTATCCGACAGAGAAAGCTTTAAAAGAATATTTTAATGATGACGGAACACGAAAATAACTATCAATTTATCAAAAAAAATGAAATCACACGTGAAATTATCTCTTCTCGTTTGGATTAGCGTCTCAGATAGGAGTCGAACCTACGACTTTTCGCTCAGGAGGTCTATGCATCATGGACTATAGTTCCTTTTATGTCTGTAGTCTTATTAGCAAATGATTAAAAAACGTTTTATGCATTGTGTTATAGATATAAATGATAAATGAAATTATAATGAGAATATATATCGAAAGTGTGGCGCATTACAAATGAATGAAGTAAGCAACGGATTTTCGTCAATTCTATCTTTTATACTCAAATGACTCAATTGGCCAAACAGTGTTTCCCCAATTCAAAAACTACGCTGTCACCGTGCAAAGAAGAATTACACCATCTTTTAAATGAAGAATAGAATTAAAAATTGGATTTGGAAACGAGGTATTATTATGAAAATCAGAAAGAGAACAAAGAAAAACCTGTCATTGTTTTATCCTTTGATGGTACAGTCATGGATACAGAACCTGCCATTATTGCAACGTATCGTGAACTGTTTGACCGTCATCATAAGAATGAACTATTCACAAAAGAAATTCAGCTTGCAGCATTAGATGACTCTGTATATTCTGTGATGGAATATTGTTTTCCTGAAGAAGATACAAAGAGAATGGTGGATGAATATAATTCCTGGCAGAAGAATCATTTGAGTGATTTGATTCAGCCAATGCATGGAATCAAAGATTTATTGAAGTGGCTGAAGAAGCATGAGTATAAAATTGCGACAGTTTCAACACGTGAAAGAGCATCTATTGTAGATTTACTGGAACATGCACATTTGATTCAGTATTTTGATGTCATTATTGGTGGTAAGAAAAATGCACAGGCAGAAGCAAACAGTTTATTTACTGCATTAAAGCTATTAGATGCAAAAAGCTGTGTCTATGTTTCTGACAGCAGTGCAGAAATTATGTCTGGTAAAGATGCAGGTGTTTATACTGTTGGCTTTGCATCAAATCCTGATAAAGCAAGATCTATCGTTGAAGAACGTCCTGATTTTGCAACAGCAGATTTAATTCAGGTAAAAAAGCTTCTAAAGGGTGAACCATTGTGGCTAGAAACAACAATCAATTATCCAAATGCAGAAGAAGTAATTCATAATGCAGAAAAGAAATCTGCTAAGAAAAAAGCAAAAAAATGAGAGAAGAAAGTCGCATGATTTTGCGACTTTTTACATACAAAAAAAAGCCCTTGCATAAAGGACTTTTGCATCGTGAGCGGTAGGGGACTCGAACCCATGACCCCCTCCACGTCAAGGAGGTGCTCTCCCAGCTGAGCTAACCACTCGTTTGTCTGTGTATTCTAACATAAAAATATTTTATGTGGAAGTAAAGTATGCGAAAATTAAATGCAGAGGTATTTTGAATGAAAGTTTTATTTTTGAATACAAGTGAAGAAGAAAATGGATTGCTTTCTAAAGGTATTGCATTGTGTTGTGCAAAGCTTGCGGAAGCAGAAATAGAATATGATGTTCGTTGGGTGAAAGATGTTCATCCATGTACGAGCTGTGGAAAATGTTTGAAAAGAAGAAAATGTTTATTTGATGGTATTATCAATGAACTTCATGAGCATAGTGAGGAATTTGATGCTTTGATCATTGGCAGTGATGTGATGTACTCTGAAGCAAGTAAACAGGCAATTGAATTATTAAAGTGTTTATTTCGCAGTAACAATGAAAACTATGTTGGCAAGATTGGTGGGGTGATTCTTGCATCTAACCGTAGAAATACGGAGCATGCATATCAGGAATTGAATCGTTATTTTTCTTATAGCTGCATGCCTGTTGTGAGTGGCAGATACTGGAACACAGTGTGTGATGATGCAAAAGATACAGAAGAAATGGAAAGACTGGCACAGAATCTTTCGTGGTTATTGAAATGTATCTCTAGCGGAAAAGAACATGGGATTCAAAATCCTTGTTTTGTTGAGAAATTGGATGCTTTTATGCTTGGAAGATAATGTACAATAAATGTATAAGAAATGAGGAAAAATAATATGACATATCAACAAACATATCAAGAGTGGTTAGATCATCTAGATGAAAATGATCCACTCAGAAAACAACTTGTGGATATTAAAGATGATGAAGTAGAAAAAGAAGATCGTTTTTACAAAGATTTATCTTTTGGTACAGCAGGATTGAGAGGAAAAGTTGGTGCGGGGACTAACCGTATGAACTTCTATACTGTTGGCAAGGCAACACAGGGCATTGCACAATTCATTATCCATCATGGAAAAGAAGCAATGGAAAAAGGTGTTGTGATTGCACATGACCCTAGACATTTTTCTAGAGAGTTCTGTGAAATGACAGCGGGTATTTTAGCAGCAAATGGAATTAAAGTATACACATTCCCATCTCTAAGACCAACACCAGAACTTGCTTTTTTGATTCGTAAGATTGGAACTGTTGCGGGAATTAATATTACAGCGTCTCATAATCCAAAGGAATACAATGGATATAAAGCATACTGGAGTGATGGCTGTCAGGTTTCCAGTGAAATTGCTGACGGTATGGAAAAAGAAATCAATGCGGTAGATATCTGGAATGGTGTAAAGAAATCTTCTTATGAAGAAGGTGTTGCTTCGGGCAAAATCATCGTACTGGGTGAAAAAGAAGATCGTGAATATCTCGATAAAGTTGAATCTTTGGCAATTCATACAGGAGATGAAATTGATGCTTCTATTCCTCTTGTATATACACCACTTAATGGCTGTGGTTCGATTCCTTTTAGACAAATGTTAAATGATCGTGGTTTTACAAACTGGAAGATCGTTCCTGAACAGGAAGATCCAGATCCGGATTTTACAACGGTTGGCTATCCAAACCCAGAAGATCCAAAGGCATTTGCCTTGAGTGAAAAATATGGCAGGGAGTTTGGTGCTGAACTGTTGATGGCTACTGATCCAGACTCTGATCGTTTTGCGATTGAGATTCGTGATAATGATGGCAACTATGTTCCATTAAATGGTAACCAGACAGGTTATTTACTTGTGAACTATATTTTAGAAGGACATGAATCTGCAGGTACATTGCCTAAGAAGGGTGCAATGGTGAAGTCCATTGTTACGTCTACTCTTTCTACAAAGATGGCTAAGGCTTATGGTGTGGAAATGTTTGAAACATTGACAGGTTTTAAAAATATCTGTGGCAAGATTCCTTATCTTCATGAGAATGGCTATACATATCTGTTTGGCTATGAAGAAAGTGTTGGTTATGCTGGATGTGAAGATATCCGTGATAAGGATGGTATTTCTGCAGGTATGCTTGTGACGGAAGCTGCAGCATACTATAGAAAGCAAGGTAAGACATTGTGGGATGTTTTACAGGAAATCTATGCGAAGTATGGCTATACATGTGAAGAAGGCGTTAATATCATTCTTGAAGGTATTCCTGGCAAAGAAAGAATTGATAGAATGATGAAGTGGATCAGAAATGAAAAGCCAATGCAGATTGGCGAATATAAGATTGATCATATCATTGATTATGTTGATGGATATGAAGATCTGCCTCCACATAATGCATTACGTTTCTTTGTGGATGAGGATACATGGTTTGCGGTTCGTCCAAGTGGAACAGAACCTAAGATCAAGATGTATTTTTACAGCAGTGATGAAACAATGCAGAAAGCAAAAGAAAAGAATGAAGCAATCAAGAAAGCTGTGCTGGATCTGATTAACGCAGTTGAATAATCACTGACAAGAAAAATAATTTGTGAAAATAAAAAATAAGAATGCAGGAAATATACATAATAAAATTGTATAGAAATCTGCATTCTTATTTTGTATTTTTAACATGGTCTGATGATATGGCAGGTGAACGTTGTGCTTTGACTTAGTTTAGCGGTGGTGCAAGCAGAGTTACTGCTCAATGCGTTAAATATAAAAGGTAAAAAAGAGTAAAAAAAGGTAAAACAAATCTGCAAAGGTAAAAAATGGTAAAAGAGAGTAAAAAATGGTAAACTATATGTGCAAAGGAGAGAACTATGCCAACAATAAATCCATACGCCTTGCAATTTGGGCAAGAACCACAACAGTTAATTCCAAGAGAGTCTCAACTTTCAGAAGTTGTTGCTAACTTTCTCAGCGATAATGGCTTACAACATATCTATATGATTACAGGGATCAGAGGAAGCGGTAAAACAGTATTTATGACGAATGTTGCCAATTCTTTTGTTTCAAAACAGTGGATTGTCATCAATGTCAATGTATCATCTCAAATCAGTATTGTTGAACAGATAGTAATCCAACTTGCAAATGACAAGAGGCTAAAGAATAGTTTTTCGCTGTCTTCTCTTTCAGCAAATATTTTTGGTGTGGACGTCAAAGTGGACAATGCTGTTCCAACCACTTCTGCTGAGTACAAAGCAACAAAGCTTTTGAAATCAGCAAGCGAGAAAAATCTTAAAGTCTTGATAACAATTGATGAAGTTACAAGTACTTCATCAATCAAAGAATTTGCTGGGGCATTCCAGATTTGGCTGAGAGAAAACCTTTCTGTTTATCTTCTGATGACAGGCTTATACGAAAATATAAGAGAATTGCAGGATGATAAAAGTCTTACGTTTTTATATCGTTCTCCAAGAATTGACTTGTTTCCACTGCAGATGGGTGCTATAAAAAACAACTATGAAGAAAATCTGAATATAACTTCAGAACAGGCAAAAGAAATGGCTAGATATACACTAGGATATTCGTTTGCTTTTCAGGCGCTTGGTTACGTTGTATGGAACAATGGCAAGTATGACAAAAAGGCTTTGCAGGAATACATGCAGATACTCGCTGATTTCTCATACGAAAAAATTTGGTGTGAACTATCTGATAATGACCGCAAAGTCTGCATTGCAATAGCTGAATCAAGTTATTGTGAATATAAAGAAGTCAAATCCATATTGAACTGGGATAATAATCAACTGAATCCGTACAGAAAAAGACTGATCAACAAGCAGATTATCAGTGATAAAAAAAGAGGATTTATGTCATTCACGTTGCCACTTTTCAAGGAATTTATCAATGATCAGGTTGAATACGAAACATGGTGAATGATGCATGTTTTATTTTCGGCTTAAATTGTAAAGGTTGGAAAGTTTTAAAATCATGAGAGTCTTTTTGTGCTGCTTCATGTACAATAGATAGCGATGATACATGTATATACATTAAAGAATTGGTATTTTGATCAAACAAAAGATAAATATAGAGTATGGGGAAACATCAGTGGAAATGATGCATTTGAAGAAGGACAATGGATCCATACTTCCTTTGTAACACGTTTAGAAGTGGAATGGGGGGCTTTGCATATCTATACAGAAAACTCTGAATATCTTGCGAAGTATTGTGAACATGATGCGTTGGATAAGCGAGTATTAAGACGTGCATTGAGAGATTATCTATGGCCAGATGATGTGCTTGTATTTAACAAGATCAAACAGTCAGAAGATCGTAAACAGATGAATAAAAAAAGTCAGCAGACACCTGATGACTTTAGAACTTGTGCAATATTGACGTTTTCTTCAGATATCTTAAATCATTTTGTATCTTTAGAATTAAGACAGGGGAAGAAAATCTATCGCAGACTGGATTATGATATTCAAAGAGGAATGTTTGAAGATGCATTTGTGTTGAGTGATCCAGCAATGGATTATTATTTTAGATTCTTTCCGTTTGGCAAGAATGCGTATCAGTTTGATGAATGGCAAGGAAAATTTACGCCAGTATTTATTCGAAATATGGGAAGTGAAGATTTCTATGCTTCAACGGTATATGGGGATTATGTTATTCCACCAGAATCAACGATCTTGATTTCTACAAATCAATCGGATGAAAGAATTTCTACTTCGTTAGATAGTACGGATCATGATAAAACAACGGTGTTATCTCATGCATCTATTAAAATGAAATAAAATGTCCTATGCCAAAGGGAGTAATGGCTAGGACATTTTTGCTTTGAGAATAAATAACCAGCTATTATTTATGCCCAATGGGAATATGATATATGGATTTATAAGAAAATCAACATTGAAATCTGTAATAATTCATGCATGTATGGATTTTATGCCTGATTAATAAAATCTTAATGATTTGAAATCTATTTTCTTAAGGGACATATCAGTACAATGAGAGTGTAAAGAAAGAGGGAAGTATGGCAACGTTATTAATTGTGGATGATGAAAAGGATATTGTATCTGCGTTAGAAATATATTTAAAACCAGAGGGGTATGAGATATTGACAGCGAATAGTGGAAAACAGGCTGTGGATATTATGCATAGAGAAAGAGTGGATTTAATTCTGATGGACATTATGATGCCTGAGATGGATGGATATCAGGCAACGAGCAAGATTCGTGAAGAAAGTAATGTGCCAATCATTTTTTTGACAGCGAAAAGTGAAGATACTGATATGATACTGGGATTGAATATTGGAGCAGATGACTATATTACAAAGCCATTCAATCCAGCAGAAGTCATCGCAAGAGTGAGATCATGTCTTAGAAGGTATACAGTTCTTGGCGGAAATACGAATTCTTCAAATGTATTGAAGAATGGTGGTATTGAAATCAATGATGATTCGAAAACAGTAACAGTAGATGGAAATGTTATTTTATTGACACCGGTGGAATATGACATCTTGTTATTGTTGATGAAGAATACTGGAAAAGTATTTTCTTCTTCTGAAATCTATCAGAAAATCTGGAATGAACCGTTTATGAATGGAGAAAATACAGTTGCAGTACATATTCGTCATCTGAGAGAAAAAGTGGAAATTAACCCAAGTGAACCTCGATACATCAAAGTTGTGTGGGGCAGAGGGTATAAGATGGAGAAATGCTTATGAAAAAGAGTGGAATTTGCAAAACAATTGGTGTGATACTGCTTGTGGTCTTTGGATCAATTGCGTGTTTCTTTGGCGGTGTTTCCTTGATTGAATATGGATATGGATGGGGTAGTGAAGAGTATTTACAATCTTCAAGTGCGCAGGAAGCGGTAGATTACCATATTTATAATAAATATGGATATGCCATTTCTGAAAAGAAGGTGAATGATTCTGCTGTAGAAGCTTTCGTGAGAGAAATCAGTGAGAACTTTGACTATTATGTTGAAAAATATGATGCGAAAACAAAGAGTTATGTATCTTTAGCAGAGAGTAAAAACTATACAGAAGATTCTGACTATCCGCTTGTCAAGAAATATGGGATTGGTGATATTACGAATGCAGACAATCGAAGAATATTTGAAGGTGATGCATTTGAGAATAGTAATGCTGCGTATATTGTTCATGTTGGCGTGAATGAGCCAACAATCAATGATGATACACAATTCTATCAGAGATATCAGGTTTACAAGATGGTTAAACCATATACAGAAAATGCAGTTACGTACACTGTTGCTTCTGCAGCTGTTATATTAATACTTCTTGTATATGAAACCATTGCGGCAGGACATACAAAAGAAGAGGATGGGATTCATTTATCATGGATTGATCGGATTCCGTTTGATGTGTTTACATTTGTGATGATTCTTGTTGGCTGTTGTATCTGCTTGATTGGTTCAGAACTGTCATCAAGTGTTTCTTATATGATGTTTTATGAAGCATCAATGGACTTTGTTGAAGCTGGACTTCCTTTGATTGCATTTGTGATCTTGCTTGCTTTGGTTGTGTATGTGTATTACATATCGTTTGTGGTGAGAATTAAATCACATACATTGATTTCTAATAATGTGATTGTAAAAGCAATACAGTTTGTATATTATCCAGTGAAAAAAGTTATTGTAGAATTCTATGATGCATATTGTCATTCTTCTGAAGTATGGAAGAAAGTAATTGTGGGTCTTGTTTGTATTTCATTTGTACTTTTATTGATCTTCTTTGTTACAGTTGCAGAAGTGGGGGAAGTATTCTTTGAATTGTTCATTGTGGTTTTGATGCTGGCGATGTTATATGGAGTATGGATTCTGATCAAAATCAATGCAGATACAAAAACATTATTAACAGCTGCTGAGAAACTCGCAAATGGAGAATTGGATTATCGTATCAGTGAAGAAGCGTTGAATCGTCTGCATGGCCCATTTTATGAACATGCAAAGAACTTGAACTTGATCAGTGAAGGCATGAAAAAGGCGATTGAGAATGAATTGAAATCTGAAAGAATGAAAGCGGAATTGATTACAAATGTTTCTCATGATATCAAAACACCCTTAACATCCATTATTAACTATGTGGATTTACTGTCAAAACCACATGAGGAAGAAAAAACAGAGGAATATATTGATGTTCTACAGCGACAGTCGCAAAGATTAAAGAGACTGACAGAAGATGTTGTGGAAGCTTCGAAAGCAAGCAGTGGAAATATTCAGGTGCATATGGATGTTGTATCCATCAAAGAAATCATTGAACAGGCAAGTGCGGAATATGAAGAGAGATTGAAAGAAAAGAATCTCTTGCTGATTACAAAGATTCCAGAAGAAAAGATTGAAGTGGATGCGGATGGAAGACTGCTTTGGAGAGTGCTTAGAAATGTATTTTCCAATGTATCAAAGTATTCTATGGATGGTAGTCGTGTGTATATTGATGTGATGGAAGATGGAGAAAATGTTATTACAACAATCAAGAATACTTCTAAGAATCAATTGAATATCACGGAAGAAGAATTGATGCAGAGATTTGTCAGAGGAGATAGTTCTAGACATACAGAGGGATCTGGACTTGGATTGAATATTGCGAAATCTTTGATGGATTTGATGCAAGGTTCCTTTGAGATTCAGATTGATGGAGATTTGTTTAAATCTATTATCACTGTAAAGAAACATGAGCAAGTATAAATGGATTCCCGTGCTGCTTGGCAGTCTGATACCAATTCTAGCAGCACTTGTTATGGAAGAAATCATACACTGATGGAAGTGATTGCTTTTTGGGCAATCATTTCTTTTTTGTGGTAGGATGGTGCATATGAAAATACAAAGAATTGATACCTATGATGATCCGAGATTTACCAAAGAGGCGCTATATCAACATGGCTGTTATCTTGTGGATGATGAACCATATGAGATTGTGATTGTTTCTAAAAATGAAGCTGTGATTTGTGGAAAAGATCGGAGTGTATATTGTGATGTGATTGATTACTTTCGTATACATGCACCACACATTACGTGTTTTTATGATGTAAAGCATACAATTGTAAAAGAGTATGCTGCGCAGAAACTCTTTCGTATTTCACTTTCTATGATTCAGCCATCCCAGTTTTATGTAGATCAGGATAAACTTGCGGCAGTTTCTCATTTTATCCAGCAGGAAGAGGATGTCATTGTTCAGCTTGGTAAATATAAAGACAGATGGATTTCTACTGATGGGCATACAAGACTGTATGAAGCGTATCGTAAAGGCTTTACATATGTGTATGGAATGGAAGATGAAATCAATGCAGATACAATTTATTTTGTTGAAGAAGCACAAAAAAGAGGGATTTTTGTCCCTCAAGATATGATTGTATTAGACCACCAGCAATATATTGATCAATGGTTTGGTTTCTGCGAAGAATACTTTCATCAATGAATGTCTTTGTAGGACAAGACACCATACATAGATTCACTGTTCTTAACGGAAGCAGTAATTGCTTCTGCGAAGCATCTTGCGGCTAATGTACCAATGACATTGAGATCTGCTTTGACTTTACCGGATGACATTGCATAAATCGTGTCTCCATCAAATTCTGTATGGATTGGATTGATGGAACGTGCCATGCCATCATGTGCCATAGAAGCAATCTTTGTGAGTTGTGTTTTATTGAAGGATGCATTTGTTAATACAATACCAATGGTTGTATTCGTGTGGAGCTGTGAGTGCATCTGCATCATATATAATGCTTCTTCACAATTTAAGAACTGTTTTGTGTTGTAGTCGATTGCTCCAGCAATCTGTGTTCCATTTGTATAGTCAAATACATCCCCCATGCTATTGCATGCGACGATTACACCGACCTTAACATCACCTAGCTGATATGCACAAGATCCAACGCCTGTTTTCATCATATGTTCACTGCCATATGCTTTTCCACATGTTGCACCACATCCAGCGCCAACATTTCCATCTGTGTAGTTGTTATTTTCAGCATTCAGACATACTTGATAGCCAAGAGCTGTATCTGGTCGAATTTGACTTGTATGCATTTCTAAATCGAACAGACAAGACTGGCAGACAATTGGCACAACACCACTGTCTGTTGGAAAACCAATTCCTTTTTCTTCCAGGTATTTTGTGACACCAATGGATGCTTCTAAGCCAAAAGCACTGCCGCCGGATAATAATACCGCATTGACACTGTCATTTGCGGCTAATGGATTTAATAATCCACCTTCACGATTGGCAGGACCTCCTCCACGAATATCTACGCCACATGTAGCGCCTTTATCTCTTGGAAGGATAACAGTGCATCCCGTTGCACCTTCTGTGTATTCTGCGTTTCCAATTTTGAAATCCGTAAGTTCATGGATGGATATTTGTTTTAAAATTGTCATATTGTATCTTCTTTCCTGCTCAATTCATTATAGCATCGAAATAAAATATTCTTAGACGAAAAAGAATTCAAGCAGGAAGACTGTCATACAGCATGCACACGCAACAACAGGCAATCCTTGATCAAAATATGCAAGTACAATCCCTACGCATAAAGATGCAATGCCGGCAATTTGTGAATTTGTTGCCTGTACCATTGCGGGAAATGTCATGACTGCGAGTGTTACGTATGGAACATAGTATAAGAATGATTTTAAAAATCGATTTGTGATTGGTTTGCGAATGAGTGTTAAAGGCAGTACACGAATACAGTAGCTTGTTAAAAATGAAACAAGAATATACATGAAAATGGAATGATTCATAGATCTTCCTCCTTGACTGGTTTTACAATTGAAGCAATGGATGCGATGATGACTGTTAATAGAATGATACGTGTACCACTCGAAAGAGAACGTATGCCGGGTAAAATCGTGCATAGGTAACTGGAAATAAATGAAATCAATACAATGAATAGAATCGTATGATTCTTTTTAGATGGTGGAATGATAATCGCAAGGAACATTCCATATAAGGCTACAGACAGGGCTGAAACGATTATGGATGGTAAAATATTTCCTAATATGATTCCACATGATGTTCCAATTGCCCATGGGAGTACAGAAGCTGCCATGGCTCCATAGAAATATAATGGATTTAAATAGTCTTTTCTTGAGATTGCCAATGCAAACAATTCATCTGTGATGGCATAGCCTATGCATAGTCGGTGGACTGTTTTTGTTTCTGGTGAGAGCTTTTGTGAAAGTGAGCAGCTCATTAACATGTAGCGTGCATTTGCGATGAGCGTCATAAGGATCATTTCAAAATATGATCCACTTGCGAGGATGACTTGTGTACCTGCGTATTCACCAGCACTTGCAAGATTGCATAGTGACATGAAGAAGCCATCGATCCAGTTTAATCCTGCATTTTTCATCGCAATGCCTAATGCAAAAGAGACTGCGAAATATCCTAGTCCAATAGGAATCCCATCTTTGAAACCTTGTGTAAATTCTTTCTTGTTCATGAAAATAATAATATAGCATTCTTTTCATAAGTAAAATGAATCATTATAATAAATGCATAAGGAAAACTGATATGAGTTCTAGATATAAGATTTTTATGAAAGTATTGGAATGCAGGAGTTTCTCGATTGCTTCTAAAGAAATTGGCTATTCGCAATCTGCGGTATCACAGGCAATGAAGTCTTTAGAAGAGGAATTGCAGACAACACTTTTTAAAAGAAATCGTGAAGGGATTCAATTGACAAAAGACGGTGAAGATTATCTTCCTTATATTCGTTCGATTTCTCAAGCGGAAGATTTACTGTATAAGAAGATGTGTGAAAAGAATGGGCTGGAAGATGAAGTGATACGTATTGGAACATTTACAAGTGTTTCTAGAAATCTTCTGCCTAAATTATTGAGTGATTTTCATGCACTGTATCCAGGAATTCATTATGAATTACGACAAGGAGAATATGATAATATTCATGAATGGATCAGGAATGGGGAAGTTGATTTTGCTTTTATCAATCCAAAGGATTTTGATGATATTGAGATTGATGTGATCTATCATGATTATATGCTTGCGGTACTTCCTATGGGGCATCGTTTATGCAGAAAAGAATCTGTGCATTTAAAAGATTTGTGTGATGATCCTTTTATCTTGCTGGATGAAGGAAAGAACAGTGTTCCCTTAGATGCTTTTCATCAATATGATCTGCAGCCATCCATTGCATATAAAGTGTATGATGATTATTCTATTTTAGCGATGGTAAAGCAAAGCATGGGAATCAGTATGATGTATGGTCTTGTATTGCGTGATTTTGAAAACAATGTTGTGATCAAGCCAATACAAGAAAATGTAGAAAGAACGATCGCATTAGCTTGCTTGAAGAAAGAATATCTTTCCAAAGCAAGCAAACAGTTATATGAATATATACAGAAGAACGTGGCAAAGATATTAGAAGATGGATTATTGAAACATGAGAAATAGAAGACTGGAGAAATTTTTAGATCTGTGTATTGTGCTGTGTGGTATCACTACACTTGTATTTTATAGTGGGGCAGTAGAATCTAAATTTTATGTGGAAAGATTTGCATCAATTTATGCGATTGATATGTGTCTTGCGACTGTGTATTATCTTCTGAAATTTATCTATATCCGTAAAAGAAGTCGTGGTGTATTTTTTTCTTTACTGAAATATATTGTGTTAACGCTAATGACATTCTGTACGATCTTCAGTTGGGTATTTATGCAGCCATTCTACCGAAATGCTTCTGAGAATATGCAATATGCGTATCTTGGAATGCATTGTGTGATGCCGATTTTAATGGTACTGGAATATTTGGTGGGTGAAAAAGGTCATTTTAACAAGAAATTTATCATCACAAACATGGCATTGTTGATCATTTATGGTGGTGTTGTACTATTGTGTGGACAATACGCACATACTGGATATCCATACGCATTTTTAGATCCAGAACAATTAGGATATTCAATTGTGCTTAAAGAATGTGCTTTAATTTGTGTTGTGTATTATTTTTACAGTAAATTGATTTTAATGTTTGATCATAGATTTAAAAAAAGAAAGAGAAAGACGATATGATAAAACCAATTGTTTCAGGAACAGCGATTTTTACAAAAGCAGCTGTCGCAACAAAGGAAGACTTACCCATTGCGTATGACTTGTTAGATACATTAAAAGCAAACCAGGCAAGATGCGTTGGAATGGCAGCCAATATGATTGGCTGTAATAAAGCAATCATTGTGGTTGGACTTGGCCCAGTGATGTTTGCGATGATGAATCCAGTCATTACAAAAAGAAGTGGAAAATATGAAACGGAAGAAGGATGTCTATCTTTAACTGGTGTTAGAAAATGTATAAGATATCAACAGATTGAAGTAGAGTATCAAGATTTGAATATGAAAAAATGTCATCGCAAATTTGAAGGCTATATTGCGCAGATCATTCAGCATGAAATTGATCATTGTCATGGCATTGTCATTTAAAGACCTGTGTGGTCTTTTTTTGTGGAATTACAGAAAATGTATTTGTAAAGGAAAAAATGCTATAATTTACTCGCGTTTTTTACGTAAATGGTTTTAATGTACAAAAAAGGAAATTATGAATAGAGATATTAGAAGAATTACAGATGGAGCAATGATGGCAGCAATCATTGGTGTCATGCTTTTTATTGATCGACAGACAGCAGGCATGATATCTGGCGGGTTTGTGTGGCTTTTACCAATTCCAATGGTTTTCTATAGTGCAAAATATGGAATGAAAAACAGCTGGATGTTATTCATTGCGGTATTGTTGTTAACGTTTGTTCTAGGAACACCTCAGACATGGTTCTATATGGTGAGTGAAATGCTAATTGGTATTCTATATGGAAGTGGCATTTATAATAAAACTTCAACGAGAAAACTGGTGATTCGTACGATTCTGCTTGCGGTAGTTGCGGATGTGCTTTCTATGCTTGTGTTTGCTTCGTTTTTTGGATATGACATTGCATCTGAAGTCGTTGAATATCAAAAAATCGTTACCAAGGCACTGGGTCAGGCAAAGCAAACCTTGCCATCAAATATTGATTTAACAGGTCTGATTCGAAATGCACTTGTTGTATCTGTTGTTGTGGGCGGGGTATTGAATGGCCTGGTTACACATTTACTGAGTCGTCTGATGTTAAAGAGACTGCGTATCTATACGGCAGATGTTTCTCCAATTTCTTCCTATTACCCACCTAAATGGAGTGGCTATATTGGAATCTTAGGACTCGTGATGTTTTATTATTCTTCCTACAATGCGTTTGAAAATGCATTGATGCAGTCGTTTCTACAAGGATTTGGAATGATTGGAGTTATGTATCTGGCTGCATTTGGTGTGATTGCGGCAATGATTTATACAAAGATGCGTTTTCATGTAAAAGGTTTTGCGGCAATTGTAATTGTTATCTTTGCGATGATGATGCCTGTTGCTTTTGCATTATTTGGATATTTCTATATTACGACAGATCTACATGATAGATTGATACAAGGAGTTGATTCTCATGCATACAAAGATCACGAAAACTAAAAAGATCGTTTACTCATTGCTTGTAATACAGGCATGTGCTTTGATTGTGCTTTCTTTTCTATCAAAGAAAGTTTCTATTCCATCAATTCTCATTTTAATGATTGAAACAATTTTAGCAATTTATGTCATTTCTGATTTCGAAGAGGCTTATGAAGAACAGTCAAATGGCGTTAGAAACGTATTGGGTTCTACTGCTGAAGAAGCTTTCTTGACTGGTGGGGTTGGACTTGTCATGTATGATGATGACTATATCGTTACATGGATGAGTGAATTATTTAAGGAAAGAAAGATTGACCATGTTGGAGATCGTGTTTTAGGATGGATTCCTGAAGCTGATGATCTGATTGCGGGAAAGGCAGATGAAGTTTCTGTTACTTTAGATGAAAAAACATACAGTATTACACGTAAAGAAGATGCACAGGTATTGATCTTTACAGATATCACGAAAGAAGTTGTTCTGCAGAAGAAATTTGATGATCAGCTGTTTGTTTTAGGTCTTGCTTCTTTTGATAACTATGATGAAAGTGTTCAGTATGAAGATGAAGCGGATGCAACGAATATTTCCGCAAGTGTAAGAGCTCCACTTGTTGAGTATTGTCATACACATCATGTGTTGATGAAGCGATTGAATAACTCCAAGTATTTATTGATTCTGAATGAAAAAGCATATCAATCCATGGTAGATGATCATTTTTCTGTTCTTTCTAAAATCAGAAGAGTATCTATGAAGATGGATGTATCCATTACATTATCTATGGCATTTGCCTATGGTTCTACAGAATATGATGTGTTAGATGAAATGACTGCGAATCTGATGGATCTTGCACAGACAAGAGGTGGTGATCAGGTTGCGGTACAGTGTGTTGGCAATGATATTAAATTCTATGGCGGTTCTTCTGAAGCAAATGAAAAAAGAAGCCGTGTTAGAGTTAGAGTGTTATCTCACGCATTGAGAGATCTGATATTGAAGAGCAGTAATGTAATTATCTGTGGTCATAAAATGGCAGACTTTGACTGTATTGCTTCTGCCATGGGATTGAGTCGCGTGGCCTCTACGTTTGGTAAACCAGTATCCATTATTGCGAAAACTGGCGGAATTGAGGAAAAACTAGCAGCTGCATTAAAAATAAATGAACAGGAATTGAGCCAGGAATTTAATTTCATTACGGATAATGAAGCAGTAAATCAACTGCAGGAAAAGACACTTGTGATTATGTGTGATCATCATAATATCAAGCAGTCAAATGGTGCAAAAGTACTTGAAAATGCAAAGAAGATTGTGATTATTGATCATCATAGACGTGCAACGGAAATTGGAATTAAACCAACACTTGTGTATATTGAAGCAGGTGCTTCCAGTGCGTGTGAACTTGTATGTGAAATGATCCCGTATATTTCTAATAAAGTTGATATCTCTGATATGGTTGCGACATTTATGTTGACAGGTATGGTTGTAGATACGCAAAGGTGGAGAGTGAGAACTGGTGCTAGAACATATGAAGCTGCAGCTAGATTGAAAGATATGGGTGCAGATATTTCTAAATCTAATGCATGGCTGAAAGATACATTTGAAGAGTTCTCAATTAAAACAGAAGTTGCAACAAATGCAGAGAGATATGATCATGGCGTTGTTATCGCAAAAGTTGAAAATAGAGTTTTATCTCGTTCTTTGATGAGCCAGGTAGCGGATTCCTTATTAGATCTGCAAGGCGTCAGAGCAGCATTTGTTATCGCAAACTGTGGTGAAAATGAAGCTGGTATCAGTGCGAGAAGTGATGGAACGATCAATGTACAGATGATCATGGAAAAGATGGGTGGCGGTGGTCATATGAGTGCTGCAGCCATGCAGAAGACAAGAGGTAAGGTAGCTGATTTGAAGAATGATCTTCTAGAAGCTACGATTGAGTATTTCAAGGAGGATAGTGAAGATGAAAGTAATTCTTAAGCAAGACATTAAAAAAGTTGGTAAAAAGGGAGATATCGTTGATGTTTCTGATGGATATGGTCGTAACTATTTGATTGCGAGAGGCTTAGCTGTTGCGGAAACAAAGAAGTCTCTGGAAATCTTAGGTGAACAGAAAGCTGAAGAAGCTAGACTGGAAGCACAGCGTGTTGAAGAAGCAAAACAGCTTGCACAAAAGATGGAAAAAATGATGCTTACATTTACTGTAAAAGCTGGTGAATCTGGTAGAGTATTTGGTTCCGTTTCTACAAAGCAACTCACAGAATCATTAGCGAAACAGGGAATTCGTATTGATAAGAGAAAGATTCTGGATACAAACCCAATCCAGACATTGGGTATTACAAATGTTAGAATTGAACTCCATAAAAATGTTGTGGGAACAATTCGTGTAAAGCTTGTCGGGAGTGAAAAGTAATGCCTAGGCAGTTACCTTCTGCACCAGAAGCGGAGGCTAGTCTTTTAGGTACAATGCTTGTATATCCTGCTTCTACGCGTATTGCGATGGAAGAAGGACTGAATGAAGATGATTTCTTTGTGGAAGCAAATCGTAAGATTTTTCGTGTTGCTTCTGATCTTTACAATAGTGGTCAGCAGATTGATTTGACGACTGTTTATACAAGATTGAATGATTTGAATCTTTTAAATGAGACAGGTGGCATTGAATATCTGACAAAGCTTTCTGATGCTTCTGTAACTTCGTATAATACAAAAAGCTATGTGGAATTGATTCGTGATAAGGCAATTGCACGTAAAATGATTGAGACTGCAGAAAAGATTGCAGAAGATGGTTTTGAAAATTCCAGTGATATTGATGCGTATTTAGATGATGCGGAAAAATCAGTACTGGATATTTCTAGAAACCGTAAAACTGCGGAATTTAGAACACCGCAGGATGTTATGCGTGCAGTTATGGAACGTGTACAGATGATGAGTGAAAATAAATCTGATATCACGGGCTATAAAACTGGATTTGTGGCATTGGATCATCGTCTGCATGGTTTTCAGAAAGGTGACCTTGTCATTTTAGCTGCGCGTCCTGCGATGGGTAAAACTGCGGTTGCGTTAAATCTGGCGATGAATGTTGCGACGTACAACCAGCCAGGTGCCGTTGCGATTTTCTCACTGGAAATGCCTGCGGAACAGCTTGGTATGCGTTTGCTGAGCGCAAGAAGTCATGTTCCTGGTGATAATATTAAAACAGGCAGATTATCGAATGATGAATGGAATGCGGTCAATGAAGCTGCAGCTGATCTTGGAAAGCTGCCTGTTTATATTGATGATACTTCTATGATCAAGATACCTGAGATTTTTTCTAAGTGTAGAAGATTACAGGCAGAACATGGATTGAATCTTGTTTTGATCGACTATATTCAGCTGATCACAGGTTCTGGTAAACGTGGAGATAACCGCCAGCAGGAAGTTTCTGATATTTCTAGAAGCTTAAAAGCACTTGCGCGTGAGTTGAGTGTTCCTGTGATTGCGTTGTCTCAGTTATCTCGTACGGTTGAACAGCGTGAAGATAAGCATCCAATGTTGTCTGACTTGCGTGAATCTGGTGCGATTGAACAGGATGCCGATATTGTTTTGATGTTGTATCGTGAAGCTTATTATAAAGATGAAGCGAAAGAGGCAGCACAGGAATCTGGCAGTGAAAAACTGGAAATCAATATTGCGAAGCACAGAAATGGTTCTACAGGCAGAGTCATTGTTGCTTTTGAAGGTGCAACAAATGCACTTTATAATATTCAGAATGATAATGATTTTATTCCAAATGAATAAGGAGGCAAATGTATGAAAAAGTTTATGACATTATTGATATGTACTTTGATTAGTATTGTAATTGTTGTCGTAATGCCAATGTTTTTTCATACGTTTTCTTTTGTGCGTGTTGAAAGTGAATCTACAAATCACGTAGGTATGTTTCAACAGACAGTTGTGTCTGTAAATGCGAAGGAACAGACAATTCATAAGCTCTACTACAAAGATGAGCTTATTGGTATCTTTTCTAATCAGGAAGCTTTAGATCGTCATTTAAAGCAAGTCTATCATGATAAATATGAAGAAGACTTCCCAGATACAAAAGCACATATTGGCAGAGACTGTTATATTGTTGATGAAAAATCATACTATACGTATTCTGATGTATCTGATGAAATTTTGAACTATCTTGATGAAAATGAATTGTATACATTGCAGTGTACTGCGATCAATATTTCTGAAGATGGTAAAGTGAAAGCAAGGTTTTATGTGAGTGATCCAAAATTGTATGAAGATGCGATGAATGCGTATCTTTCATTGTTTGTTGATCCTTCTTCCATTGCATCTTTAACAGAAAATGCAAATACGCAGACAACCTTGACAAGTTATGGCTCCAAAGATGTTGGCCTGTCTATTTCTCAACAGATTACCCAGGAAAAGACATATGCTTCTCCTTCTGAAATCCGTACAACAGAAAAATCTGTACTTGAGTATATTGAGTATGGAAATAATACAGAAAAGCAATATTATACAGTGCAGGCATATGATACGGTTGCCGGTGTTGGGGCAAAAAACTATGGTTTAAGTGCAACGCAGGTTATGAATATTAATCGTGATAAGATTTCTTCCACAGACCAGATGTTAAAAGAAGGAGATCAGTTATGTATTACATATTTTGAATCTCCAATCGACGTGGTTGTGTATAAAAAGACATTGCGTCAGGAAACGGTTTATTTTGAAACAACTTATATTCAAGATGAAAATCTTGTAAAAGGAGAAGCTGAAGTGCGTACTGCAGGTGAGAATGGATCTAGAAACGCATTGTATACAGAAAAATGGATCAATGGTGTTTTGACGAGTGGTACGCTGGATTCTTCATATGAAACAAAACAGGCAAGCAATGAAGTGGTTGCTTTGGGTACAAAAAATGAACCTGGTGTAGGTACAGGATCTTTTAGATATCCTGTGGAAAATGTTGGTATCTCTTGCGAATGGGGCTGCTACTATGGTCATAGAGGAACAGACTTTATTGACCAGTATAATTCCTGGGGTGATGTATATGCCGCAGATAATGGTGTCATTGAAGAAGTTGGATATAACGGAATTTCTGGTAACTATGTTGTGATTAATCATAACAATGGCTATGAGACATATTATGGTCATATGAATGTTCCTTGTGATCTTCCTGAAGGGACAGTTGTAGCCAAGGGTGATGTGATTGGTCACATTGGTATGACTGGTTTAGCGACTGGCCCACATGTGCATATGTATTTTAAAGTCGATGGTGAAAGACATAATGCATGTGAATTTTATGATTGTGAAAGTGTACCGCATGTATGATGAATTTTGCGTTGTTAGCGAGTGGATCAAAAGGAAATAGCTTTTTGATTGAAGATGAAGGAACAAAAGTGTTGATCGACTGTGGATCAACAAAGAAATATTTAATGAATGCTTTGCATGCATGTGATACAAATGTTGAAGATCTAGATGCTTTACTAATCACACATGATCATGCAGATCATGTATCACAGATCAAACATTTTAAAGACATTGATATTTATTCTCCGGTAGAAATCAATGATATCGATACATTTCGTGTACGTGCCCTGCAGAAGTTTACAATTAACAATCTTGTATTTACGCCTCTTGCATTGAGCCATGATGCATTGAATACAATGGGATATATTGTTGAAGATGGGATTGAAAAGCTTGTGTATGTCACAGATACAGGATATGTTAATCAAAAGTATTATCCAATGATGAAGGGAGCAGATTATATTGTTCTTGAAAGTAATCATGATGTGGATATTTTGATGCATACTTCTAGACCTCAATTTTTAAAGCAGAGAATCTATGGGGATGATGGTCATTTGAATAATATGGACTGCGCACAAGTTTTAAATTCTATTACAGATGAAAATACGAAAATGATTATTCTTGCGCATATTTCACAAGAAGCAAATACAAGACAGCTTGCATTAGATACGAGTTGTGATGTGCTTCTGCATCAGCATACAGGCTCTTTTAACAAAGAACTTGTTGTGTGTGCAGCTGGACAGTTTGAAATGATCATAAAAGGAGATAAACATGAAAAAACTGATACTGGGACTGTTAAGCGGTTTATTGGTATGGAATCTACTGTTGACGTATCAATTGAACAGACTGTCTAATGCGGATAGTGAGGGAAATGTTGTTGTGCATAATAAAGTGGATACCAATGATATTTCTTCTGTTGTGAGTCAAGTAAGAACAAATGTTGTAAGTATTGCATCTGCAGATGATATATATTCTGGTGTCATTATTGAAAAAGAAGAAGGCAGCTTATATATCGTCAGTGTTTCTGAAGCTGTGAGTGATCAAATCACTGTAACGTTTGATTCTGGGGCAAAAAAGAATGCGACAGTTGTAGGATATGATGAAGATACAGATGTATGTGTTTTGAAATGTGATGTTGATTTTGAAGTGAGTGGCTTTCATTTGACGGATGATTCTATCGTTAAAGCTGGCTGTAATGCCATTGGCGTTGGTGGAAGAAACAGCGTGACAAATAATATTTCTATTAATTCTGGAGTATGCAGCGAGGAAGGGTCGTATCGTATGCATGCAAATAGTGTGTATCTAGCTGAAATATATGAAATGGATATGAATGTCAGTGAAAAACAATATGGTGGAGCACTTGTGGATATCAGTGGAAACCTTGTTGGTATGCTGATTCATCATCCAAATGAATATTCTTCACATATGTCATATGCTTTATCACAGGAAGAATTGAAGAAAGTGTATCGTGAAATCAGAAAAGATGGAAAAGTAACACGTGGATCCTTGGATATCTGTGTGCGTGCCATCAAAGATATGGAATCTTATGAGAAGAATGAGAATGGTTTTGATCTTGATACAATGAATGGATTGTTTGTCAGCGATGTGAATAGTGATTCTTGCTGCTATGGAATTTTAATGTATGGTGATCAGATTTTGAAAGTGAATGATCAGCAGGTGGATTCTTTAAAAGATCTTAGAAATGTTATGTATTCTTTGAAATCAAATGATGAAGTGGAAATTACGTATGTAAGAGATGGTACGACTTCTACAAGCGGGGTAACTTTGAAATGATTCGATTGATTGCGTGTGGAAAAGTAAAAGAAAAGTGGATGCGCGATGGGATTGAAGAATATGCAAAGCGAATCCAGCCATATGAAAAGTTAGAAATTGTTGAAGTGAAAGATGAAAAAACATTAGATAATAATTCTGAAGCTGAAAATACAAGAGTAAAAAATATTGAAGGTGATCGTCTTTTAAAGTGTATCAAAGAAGATGATTATGTGATATTGTTAGACTTACATGGAAAAGAAATTGATTCATGTGAACTGAGTGAATACATTGAAAAGATCCATACAGGTGGAAAAAGCAAGATTGATTTTGTGATTGGCGGATCACTTGGTGTGAGTGAAGCATTGATGCAGAGAAGCAATGAAAGATGGAGAATTTCAAAAAATACATTTCCGCATCAATTGTGTCGAATCATTGTTTTGGAACAGATCTATCGTGCTTTTAAAATCATGAATCATGAACCGTATCATAAATAGGAGTTAGGAATATGAATCGTAGTGCTGGGGTGCTGATGCATGTTTCTTCTTTGCCATCCAATTATGGCATTGGAACATTTGGAAAAGAAGCATATGCATTTGTTGATTTTTTGAAAGAAGCTGGACAAGCGTACTGGCAGATGTTGCCTTTACATCCAACTGGTTTTGGAAATTCTCCTTACCAGGCTTTATCTTCTTTTGCGGGAAATCCATATTTGATTGATCTAGATATGCTGATTGAAGATGGTTTGTTGAAAAAAGAAGAAGTAGAAGATATTGACTGGGGAAAAGATGTTTCCAAAGTGGATTATGGCAAATTGTATGAAAATCGCTTTGCGGTACTGAAAAAAGCAAGCCGTAGATTAGCCAGCCAGAAATCAGAAGATTATTTTACTTTTCTAGAAGAAGAAAAAGAATGGCTGAAAGATTATGCTACGTTTATGGCAATCAAAGAAGATCGTCATGGTCAGCCATGGTCACAATGGCCACAGGAATTAAGAAATCACACAAGTGAAGAAGTGAAAGAAGAAGCTTACCGTTTAAGGGAACGTGTTGTTTTTTATGAGAGAATCCAATATCTTTTTTCAAAGCAGATCAAGGCATTAAAAAAATATGCAAATGAAAATGGCATCAAAATCATTGGAGATCTTCCATTTTATATTGCGAGTGATTCTAGTGATGTATGGGTATCGAGTGAACAGTTTTTGATGGATGAAGCAACCCATACAATTCAATATGTCAGTGGTATGCCAGTAGATGGAGCTAATCCAAATGGGCAGAAGTGGGGGAATCCGTTATTTGACTGGAATAGAATGGAACAGGAGCAGTATCAATGGTGGATCAAACGTGCAAAACATGCATTACAGTGGTGTGATGTTTTGCGAATTGATCATTTTCAGGGGTATTTATCTTACTACGCAATAGAAATTGATGGTGAAGCAAAAGATGGTCATTGGTGTGAGGGACCAGGCTTGAAACCATTCCACTATCTTGAAGAAGAAGTGAAAGATGTCGAAATGATTGTTGAAGATCTTGGCTATCTTTCTGATGAATTTAAACAAATGATTAAAGACAGTGGATATCCTGGCATGCGTATTCTGGAATATGCATTTGATCCAAACGATACATATTCTTTGTATATGCCTTTCCAGCATGAAAAAAACAGTGTTGTCTACATTGGAACACATGATAATGAAACATTAAAACAGTGGATCAAGGATAAGAATCAAAGTGAACGTGTGAAACGTGCATGTGCGTATCTTGGATGTGATAAGGCTGGATTACAGGATGCAATGCTTCGCTGTCTATATGGTTCTAGAAGCGATATTGCAATCGTGCAGATGCAGGATCTGCTGGGCTGTGATACACGTATGAATGATCCTGTAAATTACCAGGAAGCATGGTGCTATCGATGTGAAAAAGGCAGCTACAATCGTGCTTTAGCAAAGAAAATCAAGCAGATGATGCTTGTGTATGCTAGAAACAATTGGAATGTATCTCAATGAAATAATTATTGAATATTGTGAAAGTTAACCTGTAAACGCTTGTAAGTGAGAAATTGTTGTATTAAAATAAACCTAGTAAATGAATCAGGAGGAATTTTGAATGAAACAGATTTCAGTTACAGTGATTGACCCTGTTGGATTACATGCTCGTCCAGCTACAGTAGCAGTTAATGCAGCTAGCAAGTTCAAGTGTGAAGTTAAGGTTGCTTATAAGGGCCGTACAGTAAATATGAAGTCCATCATGGGCGTTATGTCATTAGGTATCCCTACACAGTCAGAAATTACAGTTTCTTGTGAAGGTGAAGACGAAGACGTAGCTGTCAAGACAATCGAAGATGTACTTCGTGCTCAAAAGGTAATTGCTTAATTAGTTGAGTATGAAAAGGGAGTAGCGTCTTGGCTGCTCCCTTTTTTCACAACTGCATGGTTGCAGCTCCATTATAAAAAGCTGATATTATTTTTATAATTGTAGAAAACGCTTACAGAAAGGTGGAAATAAATGACATATTTAGATGAATATAAAAGATGGAAAGAAACTGATCTTTTAGACATTGACTTAAACACAGAACTAGACGCAATTGCCTGTGATGATGATGCAATCAAAGAAAGATTCGCAGTGAGCTTACAATTTGGTACTGCTGGTTTAAGAGGTACATTAGGTGCTGGTACAAACCGTATGAATATCTGGGTCGTTAGACAGGCAACACAAGGTGTTGCTGAGTGGGTGAAGACACAAGGTGGAACACAAACCGTAGCTATTTCTTATGATTCAAGATTAAAGGGCTGGAATTTTGCGCGTGAAGCTGCTGGGGTACTTGCAGCGAATGGTATCAATGTTCGTATCTATGATGAATTAATGCCAGTTCCTGCACTATCTTTCGCTACAAGATATTACAAGTGTAATGCAGGTATCATGGTAACTGCTTCTCATAATCCGGCAAAATATAATGGATATAAGGCGTATGGACCAGATGGATGCCAGATGACAGATGATGCTGTTGCGGTTGTATATGATTCTATTCAGAAGACAGATGTATTGACTGGTGCAAAGTATATGCCATTCAGTGAAGGTGTTGAAAAGGGTCTGATCAAGTTTGTTGGTGAAGATTGCAAGAATGGTTTATATGAAGCGATTGAAGCAAGACAAGTACGTCCAGGTCTTTGCAAGAGTGCTGGACTAAAACTCGTATATTCTCCATTGAATGGTACTGGTCTAGTTCCAGTAACACATGTATTAAAAGACATGGGTATTACAGATATTACAATTGTTCCTGAACAGGAATATCCAAATGGCTACTTCACAACATGTTCTTATCCAAACCCTGAAATCTATGCGGCAATGGAAAAGGGCGTAGAACTTGCAAAAAAAGTTGGTGCAGATCTTATGCTTGCAACTGACCCGGATGCTGACCGTGTTGGTATTGCGATGAAGTGTCCAGATGGAAGCTATGAACTTGTTTCTGGTAATGAAATGGGTGTTCTATTACTTGACTATATCTGTGCGGGTAGAATTGAAAAGGGAACTATGCCAGAAAATGCTGTCGCTGTTGAATCTATTGTTTCTACACCTCTTGCAGAAAAAGTTGCTGAACATTATGGTGTTGAATTAAGACATACATTAACTGGATTTAAGTGGATTGGTGATCAGATTGCTAAGCTTGAAGAAGCTGGTGAAGTGGATCGTTTCATCTTTGGATTTGAAGAATCTTATGGGTATTTAGCTGGACCATATGTTAGAGACAAAGATGCTATCATTGGTTCCATGCTGATTTGTGAAATGGCAGCATACTATAGAAGTATTGGTTCTTCCATCAAGCAGAGACTGGAAGAAATCTATGCACAGTATGGTCGTTACCTGAATCTTGTAGATGCATATGAATTCCCAGGCTTATCTGGAATGGATAAGATGGCTGGAATCATGAAGGGATTAAGAGAAAATGTTCCTGGTGAATTTGCTGGAAAGAAAGTTACAAAGGTGACTGACTATCTTGATACTGCTTCTACTGGTTTACCTAAATCTAACGTATTGAGATATGACTTGGAAGATGGATCTGTATTGATTGTTCGCCCAAGTGGAACAGAACCAAAGATCAAGACATATTTCACAACAAGCGGTGCAACTTTAGAAGAAGCACAGGCAAAGAAAGATGCTTTAACAGAAGCAATCAAGCCTATTCTTGCTTAATATACAAACCTGGTATTTTGCCAGGTTTTTTTGGAATTTCTTCAGTAGTTTTCATCCGGATTTTTTTATCTTAACAATTATATATTTGAAAATAAAGTCTGTTTCTTATTGATAAATCACTGTATTCTAAAATTAAGGATAATTTATGATAGTTCCTTATTTGCATACACATCAACAAATAGTGAAGTCGAAAATTTTGCTGAGGAAAATGTCACAATTTTTATAACATCAGGTAATCATTATGAAAAAGCTGTTTTTGATACTTTGTGCTTTACTTATTTCAGGTTGCAATATGAGTAATAATACAAGTGAAGCTGAAATCATTGAAGAAAACTCTGTTGCTCCAAACATAATGGTAAATGATCATTTGTATCACTCTACTGGTGAATTATATGATGGTCGATTTTATATTGAAGCTAAGGAAGAAGATTATAATCTGCAATTTGAAGTAAATGGTACCATTACTTCTAGTGTAGAAGGATACGAATTACCTCGCGAAAATAATCAATCTAATTTTGGTGTTGGTTATGAATATCATATTGTCGATGCAGAAAATGTTCTTGTGAGGATTGAAGGTTTATGGATTAGGTATGAATGTGCAAATTCAACTGACTAGGTTTAATAATTGTTATGGCAATTAGGAATTTCACAGAAGATTTACATAAACATCGATTGTACTTCGATAAGGTTAACTATAGGTCCATGATAGTTCTCTAGAAATCTCAATCTTTAATTACATTCAATTTATAACATTTCGTTTTTTAGAATATGCATGTATGGTGGATGATGCATAGACAATCAGTTAAATCTCTACACAAAGCAATCAAGCCTATTCTTGCTTAATATACAAACCTGGTATTTTGCCAGGTTTTTTTGTTGGCTGGAATGTAATAGAATGTTGTTAGAAATGAGAGACTGATTTTATGAAAAAGACAAGAATTACATTCAATGCACCAGTGACATTGGGATTTGTGCTGCTTTGTTTTTTCGCAACACTTTTAGGTGTTTTATCTAGTGGAAAGATCACAGAAGTGTTTTTCATGACATATCATTCTTCATTGGGTAATTTCATGACATATGTCAGATTTTTTACACATGTATTAGGACATGAAGGATGGGAACATTTTATTGGCAATGCCTCGTACTTATTATTGCTGGGGCCAATGCTGGAAGAAAAGTATGGTTCAAAAACATTGTTAGAAGTCATTGGCATAACTGCCTTGGCAACAGGACTGATTAACTATGTATTCTTCTGGGATATTGCTCTTTGTGGTGCAAGTGGAGTTGTATTTGCGTTTATTGTGCTTTCTTCTTTTACAGAATTTAAACAGGGAGAGATACCTTTAACATTTATATTGATCATGTTTTTCTTTGTTGGAGAACAGGTGTATGAGGCTTTTGCGGTGAATGATAATATTTCTAATATGGCACACATTGTTGGTGGAATTGTTGGTGCAGTTGTTGGTTATACATTAAATCGTAAGAAATTTTAAAATGACCTTTAGTCAATCTTGCAAACATGATAAAATATGAATACTTGTGAAAGGGGTATCATGAATAAGAATAAGATCATTGAAACCTTCCATGAAGGTCATTGTATTGAAGCATATCGATTGTTTGGCGCGCACATTGGAAAAGAAAATAATCAATCCGGGGTTCGCTTTACGGTATATGCGCCACATGCAAGAAGAGTATATGTTATCGGTAATTTTACAGAATGGGATGAACATCCAGTAGAAATGCAAAGAACAGATGCATTTGGAATCTGGAGTGTTTTTATCAATCATGTTTTTGAATGGGATTGTTACAAATATAAAATTGAAACAGGAAAAGGAGATATCCTGTATAAAGCGGATCCATATGCATTCTATTCAGAAACAAGACCAAATAATGCATCAAAGATTTATGACTTCAATGACATCCAATGGACTGATGAAAAATGGATGAAGTCTAGAAACAAAAATTTTGATCAGCAAGTCAATATTTATGAAGTATATGCTGGAGGATGGAAAAAACATGGCGAATATCCATATACATATCTAGATTTAGAAAAGGAATTGATTCCTTATGTCAAAGAAAAGGGATTTACACATATTGAAATGATGCCTTTGTGTGAATATCCATTTGATGGATCATGGGGATATCAGGCAAGTGGATACTATTCTTTGACGAGTCGGTATGGGAATCCAACAGAGTTTGCTTCTTTTGTGAATGCTTGTCATAGAGAAGAAATTGGCTTAATTATTGATATGGTTCCTGTGCATTTTGTCAAAGATGCATTTGGATTGATTGCATTTGATGGTGAGCCATTGTATGAATATGCGGATGCTGAAAATAGAGAATCTCAATGGGGAACAATGAATTTTAATCTCTGGAATGAAGAGGTACGTTCTTTTTTGATGAGTTCTGCATGTTTCTGGTGTGATGTATATCATATTGATGGAATTCGCGTGGATGCGGTGAGCAATCTGATTTACTGGGGCGGAAATAGTAATCGTGGTGTGAATCAAGGTAGTGTTGATTTTGTAAAAAGAATGAATTACTACTTGAACCGTGAATATCCTGGTGTGATGCTCATTGCGGAAGATAGTTCGGATTTTGCGAAAGTCACAGCATCAACATTAGATGGAGGTTTAGGATTTGACTATAAATGGGATCTTGGATGGATGAATGATACATTGAAATATTATTCTACAGATCCTTTGTATCGTGTATATGATCATCATCTGTTGACGTTTTCTATGCATTATTTTTACTCTGAGAAATTTATTCTTCCATTCTCTCATGATGAAAATGTACATGGCAAAAAAACAATCATTGATCGTATGTGGGGAGATTATGAAACAAAGTTTTCTCAGGCAAGAAATCTGTATGCATATATGTATGCACATCCTGGCAAGAAATTGAATTTTATTGGAAATGAAATTGCTTCGTTTAGAGAATTTGATGAAAAGAAAGAAATTGACTGGTTCTTGCTGAAGTATCCAAAACATAGAGCGTTTGCAAAATTCTTTTCAGATCTGAATCATATTTATTTGAAATATCCAGCATTGTATCAATATGACTATACATGTGGAAAAGGTTTTCAGTGGATCAATGCAGATAATGCGAAGCAGTCTGTATTTACATTTGTACGTGAAGATGATTCGCAATATATTGTCTGTGTAATGAACTGCAAGCCAGAATCGTATCCACAATATGATGTTAAAGTACCACAAAATGGCGTATATAAAGAAATTTTAAATACAGAAGATGCGTTGTATGGGGGATGTAATATGTGTAATAAAAAACCTCTGCATTCCATAGCTGATGGAAAACAGGGTGTATTTTCTTCGCATATTACGATACAATTAGCACCGTGGGCTACAATTTATTTTGTATGTGACAAAAAGGGAGATAAGAAAAAACATGTTTAAAAGTAAAGAAGAATTCAAAGAGCAGTACATAAGACGGCTTGTTGAAAGCTTTGGATGTGCCGTAGAGGATACTCATCCAACAGAAAAATACATGGTCTTAGGCAAGATGGTTAGAGACTATGCAAATGTTAACTGGAAAGATACAAAAGCTGCAATCAAGCATACACAGGCAAAGCAGATATATTATTTTTCTATTGAATTTCTGTTAGGCAAGATGCTGACAAATAACCTGAAGAATCTTGGTATCTATGACATGGTCGTAGATGGACTCAAAGAATTAGGTATTGATTATAATGAACTTGCATCATTGGAATTGGATCCAGGTCTTGGAAATGGTGGTTTAGGCAGACTTGCTGCATGTTTCATGGATTCAGGTGCATCTTTAAACCTTCCATTGAATGGTAACTGTATTCGTTATCGTTCTGGTTTGTTTGAACAGCAGATCAATGAAGCTGGTGAACAGGTGGAATTGCCTGACTACTGGATGCGTTATGGAAATCCATGGGAAATCCGTAAGCCTAAGCATGCGGTAGAAGTCGAATTCTATGGCCATATTGATTCCTGGTATGATGAAGATGGAACAATGCATTTTGAGCACCGTGATTCTACAAAGGTCATGGCAGTTCCATATGATATGGCACTCATTGGAGCAAATACAATTTTTACAAATACATTAAGACTTTGGTCTGCTGAACCAGCAAGCAAACCTATGTATATGTCTGAAAGAGATTATCTGTCTCTTGTTGATGATATTTGTTTAAAACTATATCCTGATGATTCTACTGAAGAAGGCAAGTATCTTAGATTGATGCAGGAATACTTCTTTGTATGTGCAGGTATTCATTCTGTTGTGGAATCTCATTTGAAACAGTATTCTTCATTGAAAAATTTAGGTGAAAAGATTGCAATTCAGATGAATGATACACATCCTGTATTAGTGATTCCTGAATTAATGAGAGTATTGATGGATGAATATCATTTCTCATGGGATGAAGCAAGTGCAATTGTAAAGGAAACCTGTGCATATACAAACCATACAGTTATGTCTGAAGCATTGGAAAAATGGCCAATGGATTATATTCGTAACCTGCTTCCACGTATTGCCATGATCATTGAAGAAATTGATCGTCGTTTCACACAGTATGTCTGGGAACATTGTAATGGTGATCAGGGAATGGTTGAAAGAGTACGTGTGATCCAGAATAACACAGTACATATGGCAAATCTTGCTATTGTTGGCTCTCATTCTATCAATGGTGTTGCCAAGATCCATTCCGAAATCCTGAAAGATGATTTATTCAGAGACTTCTATCAGTTATTCCCAGAACGTTTCTCTAATAAGACAAATGGTATTACGCCAAGAAGATGGATGCTGTATAACAATCCACAGGAAAAGAAGTTCTTAGATGAATTGATTGGCAAGAAATATGAAGTTGACTTCAAAAAGTTTGAAGATTTAATGAAGTATGTAGATGATCCAGCAACACAGGATGCGTTCTTGAAAGTCAAGCAGGAAAGAAAAGAAATTCTTGCGAAGTATATTGAAGAAAAGACAGGTATTGTTGTTGATCCAGCTTCTATCTTTGATTCCCAGGCAAAACGTTTACATGCATACAAGAGACAGCTTCTGAATGTCATGAATATCATTTATCGCTATCAGAGAATCAAGTCTGACCCAAATTACCGTATGCAGCCACATACATACTTATTTGCGGCTAAGGCAGCAGGTGCGTATACATTTGCTAAGAAAGTTATCAAACTGATTAACTGTGTTGCAAAGGTTGTGAATAATGATCCTGATGTAAATGGTATGATCAAGGTCGTATTCTTGCCTAACTATTGCGTTACAATGAGTGAAATTCTAGTTCCTGGTACAGATGTATCTGAGCAGATTTCTACTGCAGGTAAAGAAGCAAGTGGTACTGGTAACATGAAGTTCATGATGAATGGTGCAATTACACTTGGAACATTAGATGGTGCCAATGTGGAAATTGATGCACTTGTTGGAAGAGATAACGATGTCATTTTTGGTCATACAGTAGAAGAACTTAATGATATGAAGTACAGCTATCGTGCACAGTCATACATTGACGGTGATGAAAGAATCGCAAATGTATTGAGATCTCTTGTTGACTGCACTTGGAGTTCTGATCCAGCTGACTTCACATTGATCTTGAATGAAATCAAGAATAAGAATGATGAATTCTTTGTGCTGGCAGACTTTGATGCTTATGTAAAAGCACAGGAAAAAATTGAAGAATTATATCAGGATAAACATCAATGGGCTAAGATGTGCTTAGTCAATATTGCGAAGAGCGGATATTTCTCAAGTGATAGAACAATTGGAGAATACGCAGAAGATATCTGGAACGCTGAACCATTGAAATTTTAAAAAAAATATGGCACCATTAATGGTGCCTTTTATTTTGGAAAATCAATAAAAATAGTGGAGGGAACTATGCCAGCAATGCATGCTTATCTGGATGATTTTGGTAAAATCACAATCTGGATGAATAAAAATTTTTATGGTGGAAGAAGCGATTATTTTAGTTTAGTTGAAGGTAGTTCTTCACAGGATCTAGTTGTGGTCAATGCGGAAGAACATGACACAAAAATGAAATATGTTCTAACATGTCCTGCAGATGGAACATTTGGAAAAGACTATAAAATACGTGAATCTCATGGATTGATAGTTCCTTTGCAAATTAGAAATATTGTATCAACAGATGAATTCAACCGTATGTTCTATTATGGTGGAGATGATCTAGGATCTATTTACCATCCAACACATACTGATTTTGCTTTGTGGGCTCCGACGGCAGTATCTGTTACTTTACATATTCATATGAATAAGAAAGTTGATTCTTATCCAATGAAAAGAAGTGACCACGGTGTATGGAGGATGCGCGTGGAAGGGGATCTTTCACATGCTTTGTATTGTTACTTTGTTGAAAGAAATGGATGCGTTGTTAGATCTTTAGATCCATATGCATTGAGCAGTAATGGAAATGGGCAGTATAGTGCTGTTATTAATGAAGAATTATTGAAAAAAGTTCCTTTTGTGAAACCTGAGGGAAAAGTTTGCGGTACAGATGCAATTTTGTATGAAGCAAATGTTAGAGACATGACAAGTTCTTGTCTTACAGGAACAAAAACAAATGGAAAGTATGTTTCTTTATGCGAAGACCATACACAATATGATTGCTTTCCTACAGGCTTGAATTATCTGTCTGGTTTAGGAGTAACGCATATTCAATTGATGCCCGTACATGATTATTGTACGGTGGATGAATTTCACCCAGAAAAGAATTACAACTGGGGATATGATCCAATGCAGTACTTATCATTGGAAGGCAGCTATTCTTTAAATCCAGATGATCCATATTCTCGTATGAAAGAAATGAGAGAACTTGTTTCTACATTTCATAAAAAAGGAATGCGTGTGAACTTGGATGTTGTATTTAATCATACATATGATGTCGATAGCTGCTGCTTTAACTGTGTCATGCCATATTACTATTATCGTTATAATGAAGGTGGTTTCTTATCCAATGGATCTTTCTGTGGAAATGATTTTGCTTCTGATAAACCAATGGCAAGAAAATATCTGTTATATGTGATTTCGAAGATGATGGATCTATATGATGTAGATGGCTTTCGATTTGACTTGATGGGTATTTTAGATGTGGAAACAATGAATGCAATCAAGGAAAAAGGCAAAAAGAAGAAAGCTGATTTCATGGTATATGGTGAAGGGTGGGACCTTCCAACAATGCTTGATTACAAGAAGAAGGCAAGTATCATGAATCAGAATGTCATGCCTGAAATTGCACACTTTAATGATTACTTCAGAGATGTTGTAAAGGGAAAAACAAGTGATGATCAGAAATACAGTAAAGGATATATTACTGGTGATACAGAACATGCTTTTTCTTTCCTTTCCGCAATTACTGGAAATGTGATGGGTGATCCTTTGTTTAAGCGTTTTGAGCAGCCAGATCAAACAATCAATAATATCGAAACACATGATAACTCTACAAGCTGGGATAAGATGCATGCCTGTTGTAACAATGAAGATCGTCAGACGCGTAAAGAACGTCAGAAAATGATGATCTTGACGACGTTGATTTCTCAGGGAATTCCATTCCTGCATGCTGGATGTGAATTCTGTGGAACGAAGAATGATGATTCTAACTCTTATAATGCTCCTGATAAAATTAATCAGATGGATTGGGAAAGAGCGGTGTTCTACTCTGATATTATTGAATATACAAAAAAATGTATTGCATTAAGAAAAGAATATAAACAGTTCCGCTTACATACAACAGAAGAAATCATGGAACATGTCAAAGTGAATGTGAGTGAAGGTGGAATTGTATTCTATGATATTTTTATGAAAGATGAAGAGCATCATATTGATGCCATTCGCTGTATCTTTAATCCATCCTACAATGGAAGAGAATATGATTTTGAACCAGACTGGAAATGTATTTTTGATGAATATGGACAGGCACATGAAGAACATGGAACACATGTGGAAGTTCCAGCATTATCCATTCGTATATTTGCGAGAATTGCATAGAAAGAACTCTAAACGAGTTCTTTTCATTTGCTTTGTATGATAGTAAGATATCAATAAGGTTCAGGAGAGAAAAACAATTATGACAAATAAAAAATATGATGTTGTTGCTTTAGGGGAATTATTGATTGATTTTACAGAAAATGGACTCAGTGAACAAGGAAATCCTCTTTTAGAAGCAAATCCAGGTGGAGCACCTTGCAATGTTTTAAGCATGCTTCAGAAACTGGGAGATAAAACAGCTTTTATTGGAAAAGTTGGAAATGATGGCTTCGGTCATTTATTAACAAAAGCAGTGCAGGAACAAGGAATTGATACAACAGGTCTTGTGTATGACAATGATGTGCATACAACATTGGCGCTTGTTTTAAAGAAGGAGAATGGTGACCGTGATTTTGCATTCTATCGTAATCCAGGTGCTGATATGAATCTAAAGGAAAAAGAAGTCAATGAATCATTGATTGCTTCCAGTTCTATTTTTCACTTTGGTACATTGTCTTTAACAGATGAATCTGTGAAAAAGGCAACACAGAAAGCAGTTAAAGTGGCAAAAGAAAATGGATTAACAATTACATTTGATCCAAACCTGAGAGAACCATTATGGAGATCTCTAGAAGAAGCACATGAACAGGTTGCCTGGGGTTTACAACAGGCTGATGTTGTGAAGATTTCTGATAATGAAATTACATGGTTTACAGGAATGGATAATTATGATGAAGGGATTGCATTCTTACAGAAAGAGTATCCAAATCTGAAACTGATCTGCTTATCTATGGGTGGAGATGGCTCTAAAGCTGTATATCGTGATATCCATGTTGAATATCCTGCTTTTCTGCAGGAAGCAACCATTGAAACAACAGGTGCAGGGGATACGTTCTGTGCATGTATGATTCATACAGTGCTAGAAAATGGTATTGATCATTTAGATGAAGAAAAGCTGAAAGAAATGTTGAAGTTTGCCAATGCAGCAGCTTCCCTCGTCACAACAAAGAAGGGTGCATTGCGTGTTATGCCAACAAAAGAAGAAGTGGAAACTTTTATTGAAAATTTCAAGAGATAATTTATGAAACAGGAAACAATTGATAGAATACGTAAATTTGTTAAAGATAGAGAGTGGGCTCAATTTCATACAGAAGAAAATCTGGCAAAATCGATTGCGATAGAAGCAAGTGAATTACTGGAATGTTTTCAATGGAGCAGTGAATACGATGAACAACATGTCAAAGAAGAATTGGCTGATGTTATTATTTATTGTCGGGATCTATTGGATCGTATGCATTTAGATGTTGATGAAATCGTGAATATGAAAATGGATATGAATGAAAAGAAGTATCCAGTAGAAAAAGCATGTGGAAATGCTAAGAAGTACACGGAGTTATAGGAATGTATTTATTTTTAGATGTAGATGGTTTATACAATGCATTTCGGCATTTTGGATTATTAGGAGAGTAAAATGAAAAAACTGGTGAATGGAATTCTAGGATTATTTTTAATGATTTCTAGTATATTGACACCAATTCATGCGGAAGAATCATTTTCAGATTTTGAAGATGAGTTATTTCAAGAAATGATGTCTGAAGACTACACAACACTTCATTTTTCATTGCGTGATTATCAAAAATATGGCATTGAAAAGCCTGATGTAAATATCGGAGATGCTTCCTGGGATGATTATGAAGATAGTGTTGAAGATTGTGACGAATATTTGAAGAAGCTGCAATCTTTTGACTATGATTCTTTATCTGAAACAGAACAGAAAGATTATCGTACGATTGCATTTTATCTTGAAAGAAATAAAGAATTAAATTCTTACCCATATTTTGACTGGGCATTTAATAGTGCTGAAGGTGTAATTGATAATTTATTAACGACATTCACTGAGTTTGTTTTTTATGAAAAAGAAGATATTGATGATTATCTAGCAACACTTGCTTCTGTGCCTGCGTATTTGGATCAATGTTTAGAAAATACAAAGAAACAGGCTGCAAAAGGGTATTTTTTAACAGATGCAATGTTAAAGGCAACAGAAGATGCAATTGAAAAGTTTGTAGATAAAAAAGATGATAATGAATTGATCAAGATCTTTAATGAAAATATTGATGCATTTGATGGATTGAGTGCAGAAGAAAAAGAAGCATATAAAAAGAAGAATCAAGAAATTGTCTTGAATGCATATATTCCTTCTTATGAAAAAGTCGCAGAAGAATTACAGAAGTTGAAAGGCTCAAGAAAGGCTGACTATAACGTTAGTTCTTTAGATGGCGGCAGTGAATACTACGCTGCATTAGTGAGATATAAAACAAGTATAGATGCGGATGTAGAAACAATCCTGGATATCTGTACACAATACATTGAAAAAAGTGTAGATGAATTGTATGACATTATGCAGAATCACAGTGAAGTTACAGAAGAAACGCTTGATTTTGATAGTGCAGAAGATGTGCTTTCTTATCTGGAAGGGCATTTAGATGCATTTCCTGTATTGGATAAAGTGTATTACAACGTACAATATCTTGATCCTAGCGTTGCCAACGACAGTATCGTTGCCTACTATTTGAGTCCTCCTGTAGATGATATGAGAGATAATGTCATCAAAATCAATGGTAATAATGTGAGTGATGTGATTGATTTATATACAACACTTGCTCATGAAGGCTTCCCAGGACACTTATATCAGACAAACTACTATATCCAGCAGCAGCCATCATTGCTTCGTACGCAGTTAACAATGATGGGATATCAAGAAGGCTGGGGTATGTTTGCGGAAGGACAGGCATTACATGTATCTGGCTTGAGTGAATACGCAAGTGAATATCAGAAAATCAATATTGAATTGAATTATGTTTTATCTGCGGCGGTAGATCTGGGAGTAAATGGTTTAGGCTGGTCAACAAAAGATGTATCTAAGTACCTGGATCGTTTAGATTTGAACGGCAGTATTGCGAAAGATCTTTATGATTTTGCAACGCTGCAGCCAGGAACAATCTTGCCGTATGGTGTTGGTATTGCAATGTTTGAACTGCTGGAAAATAAAGCAAAGAATGCATTAGGAAATGATTTTGATCAAAAAGCATTCAATGAAGTCTTGTTGAATGATGGAAATCGCCCATTTGAAGTTGTTGAAGATGATGTGAATGCATATTGTGGTATTGATGAAAATGATGAAAACAATATTATTTCTCATCGTTCTAATAACAAAGAGACACCAGTGAAAGATGATGTGAACTGGCTGCTGTATGGTGCGTGTGGATGTGGAATCATTGTCATTGGTGCAATGGGCGTGATTCTATATGTTAAATCTAGAAAGGATGATCCGTTTCAATCATGATTCATAATACATGGTGGCCTTTTTTACAAGAAGAATGGAAGCAGCCATACTTCCAGCAGTTAAGTGCGTTTCTTCATGAAGCGTACGCAACAAAAACGATTTTTCCTCCAAAAGCAAAAGTATTTTCTGCTTTTGAAGTTTGTGACTATCCTGATGTGAAGGTTGTGATTCTGGGACAGGATCCTTATCACGAAGTGAATCAGGCACATGGAATGTGTTTTTCTGTCAATCCTGGTGTGAAGATTCCTCCTTCTCTTGTGAATATTTATAAAGAGCTGCATGATGATCTTGGCTGTTATATTCCAAATAATGGATATTTAATGCCATGGGCAAAACAAGGTGTATTCCTTTTGAACACGGTTATGAGTGTTGAAGAAGGAAAAGCAAATTCTCATGCAAATAAAGGGTGGGAAATCTTTACTGATCATACAATTCAGAAAATTAATGAAAAAGAAGATCCGGTTGTATTTATGCTTTGGGGTAGAAATGCCAGAAATAAAGCAAGTATGATCGATCGTAACAAACATCTTGTACTAGAGTGTGCACATCCATCGCCATTATCTGCGTATCATGGTTTCTTTGGATGCAGACATTTTTCACAGGCAAATGCATTTTTAGTACAGCATGGAAAGGAGCCAATCCATTGGCAAATCGAGAATCTATAAATGAAGAATGGGTCATGAGCAGGAGAAATTTAAATCATGGCCTTTCTCCTTTGCAATCTACTTTGGAATCTATTGGAAATCCACAGAATACATATCGGTGTATTCATGTTGCAGGTACAAATGGAAAAGGGAGTACATGTAATTATCTGAAAGATATTCTTGTTTCACAAGGGTACAAAGTGGGTATGTTTACTTCTCCACATTTAATGACGCATCGTGATCGTATTCGCATCAATGATTCCTATATTTCAGAAGATGCATTTCATGCATATTTGATGAAATATTATGATGTCATTGTAGAAAAACAGTTAGGAATGTTTGAGATTGATACATTGATTGCATTCCAGTGGTTTTTTGATGAAAAGGTAGATTACGCAATCATAGAAACAGGTTTGGGAGGCAGATTAGATAGTACAAATCTCATTGCACGTCCTGAACTTTGTATTATTACAAGTATTGGTTTTGATCATATGGCATTTCTTGGTACAAGAATTGAACAGATTGCGTATGAAAAAGCAGGAATCATTCAATCATATACGCGATGTTTGATTGGACATTTAAGTGAAAAAGCAAGAAAAGTCATTTCTTATCATGCATATAGAAAACATGCACGTGTGATTTCATTAGAAAGCTATGGCATTCGTAACAATGGTGTATTAGAATATAATCATACAGAATATTCATTATCTACAATTGCACTGTATCAGTTCCATAATGCAGCTCTGGCATTGAAGGCAGCTCAACTTTTAGGCGTTGCTATTCAGCAGAAAAATGTAAAAGAAGCAGTTGAGCATAGCCAATGGAGGGGCAGATTTGAAACAATAAGTAAAGATCCATTGATCATCATTGATGGTGCACACAATGAACAAGGTATCAGAGCATTGTGTGAATCAATGAAACAATTACCTTCACCTGTAACTTGTGTATTTTCTGCTTTGAAAGATAAGCAGGTACATGAAATGGCAGGTCTTTTAAAAAGAAATTGTGATACGTTGATCATTACAGAGTTTCAAAATGAAAGAGCAGATACAGCAGAAGATTTATATGTAAAAGATGCAATCATTGAAAAAGATTACAAAAAGGCAATTTCAAAGGCAAAACAAATAAATTGCAATGGATCAATTGTAATTACAGGCAGTTTATACTTCATATCCATTGTAAGAAATTTGTTGATTCATTCTGAAACTTTTAATGAAAATTTACAATAATCATTAAATTAATTTAGATAATGTATTATAATGTAAGCGTTAACAAACAATAGAAATCAGGAGGCAATCATAATGAGAGCAAATAACATGTCAGCGATGATTCTTGCTGGCGGCAGAGGCAGTCGTTTGCATGAGCTGACCAAAAAAGTAGCGAAACCAGCCGTTCATTTTGGCGGCAAGTATCGTATTATCGACTTCCCACTTAGTAACTGTGCAAATTCAGGTATTTCAACAGTAGGTGTATTAACACAGTATGAATCTGTTTTATTGAATGCATATGTTGCGAAAGATCAGTTCTGGGGTCTAGACACAAACAACGGTGGTGTCTATGTATTAACGCCAAGAGAAACAGACGATAAAGGTCTAGATGTATTTAGAGGAACTGCTGATGCGATTACTCAGAATATTGACTTCTTAGATAGTATTAATCCAGAATATGTTTTAATTCTTTCAGGTGACCATATTTACAAGATGAACTATGAAAAGATGCTTGCTTATCATCAAAGAAAGCAGGCAGATGCAACAATTGCGGTATTACAGGTAACACTCGAAGAAGCTACACGTTTCGGTATCATGAACTGTGATAAGGATGACATGATTGAAGAGTTCGAAGAAAAACCTGCACATCCAAAGAGCAACCTTGCATCTATGGGTATCTATATTTTCAACTACAAGACATTACGTAAGTATTTATTGCAAGATGATAAGAATCCTGATTCTTCTCATGACTTTGGTAAAGATATCATCCCTACATATTTGAATGATCATAGAAGACTTGCAGCATATCGTTTCAAGGGTTACTGGAAGGATGTTGGTACAGTTGATTCTCTATGGGAAAGTAACATGGATCTATTGGAATCCAATAACCAGTTAGATCTTGGTGATCAAGGATGGAAGATCTATACAGAAAACATTAACTCATTACCAACGTATATTGGTGATGAAGCAAAGATCAATAATGCGTATATTACACAGGGTTCTATTGTTTTAGGTGAAGTTAAGAATTCTGTTATTGGTACAGGCGCTGAAATTGGCAAGGGTGCCAAGGTCGTAGATTCTGTTATTCAGCCAGGTGCAAAGATTGGTGAGGGTGCAAAGGTTACACGTTGCATCGTTGCTGATAACGTAGAAGTTGCACCAGGTGCAGTACTTGGATCAAGTAAATCAGAACACATTGATCTTGTGGCTAAAAAGTACGCTGAGTAAGGAGAATCGATATGAAAGCATTAGGAATTATTAGTTTTGAAAATTCTCAAGCCAACGTAGGTGGTTTGGATGATTATAGACCAGTACCTGCCATTTCATTTTTAGGAAGATATAGAATCATTGACTTTATTCTTTCTAACATGACAAACTCTGGTATTGATAATGTTCATGTATATTGTAAGGAAAAACCTCGTAACTTATTTGATCATCTTGGAGCTGGACAGCAATACAATATCAACTCTAAGCGTGGACAATTAAGAATTCTCTATGGTGAAAAATCATTCGCTGCAGAAGTATATAACAATGATATTGCAAACTATATGTTAAATATGCAGTACATTGAAGAAGACAGCAATCCATATGTGATTGTTGCTCCAAGTTACTTTATTTATAGCTTGGATTTCACTAATGTTCTTCAGCAACATATTGAATCCAAGAGTGATATCACAGTTCTTTATACAAATACAAGTGAAGCAAAAGAGCACTTCCTTGACTGTGATACATTAACAATGGACAAGGATAAGAGAATCACAGAAATTGGACACAATCGTGGCAAGAGAAAGAGTGCAGCTATTTCATTAGAAGCATATGTATTAAGTAAGAATTTATTTATCGAACTTGTGAAGAAGGCTTCAGAAACATCTTCTTTGTACTGGTTCAGAGATATTCTCAATGATTCTTTAGAAGAATTGACAGTTACAGGATATGGCATCAAGGGATTTGTTGGATGCATTAACTCATTGAGTGAATATTTCCGTATTACAATGGCTTTGAGTGATCGTGCAACAGCGAAGGGACTATTCAAGCCTGGATGGCCAATTTATACACAGACAAACGACTCTGCACCAACAATTTATGGAAAGACATCTGATGTCTGTGGAAGTGTCATTGCGAATGGATGTGTGATTGAAGGAACAGTTGCAGATTCTGTTGTTTCTCGTAATGTAACGATTCGCAAGGGGGCAATCATTAAGAATTCTATTATTCTTCCAGGTGCTTATATTGGTGAAAATGCTAAACTGGATCATGTGATCGTTGATAAGTATGCTATTATTCACCATGTAAAAGAACTTAAGGGTACTGCAGAAGAACCAGTATACGTTAAGAGAAGAGACCGTATTTAAAGGAGATTGTTTATGGGAAGATCAATTCTTTTCGTGGCAGGTGAAGGTCTGCCATTCGTAAAAACTGGAGGATTGGCAGATGTCATTGGTGCTTTACCAAAGGCACTTGTACAAAAAGGACACGATGCTAGAGTTGTCCTTCCTCTATACAGTAAGATTATTGAAAAGCATTATGACAAGCTGGAAAGACTTGGAACAATTCAGATTCATTCTGGATGGATTGACCAGCCAGCAACATATTACAAAGCAGAAGCAGATGGCGTAATTTACTACTTTGTAGAACATCAGGGATATTTTGAAAGAGAAGGATTGTATGGCTATGAAGATGATGGTGAACGTTTTGCCTTCTTCCAGCGTGCAGTTCTGGATATGATTTATTTCATCGACTGGTGGCCAAACATCATTCATTCTAATGACTGGCAGACAGGTATGATTCCATTGATGGCACATGCCTGCTATGCAGATGATTATCGTTATCAGTCTATTAAACATGTATATACGATTCATAACATGGCATTCCAGGGTAACTTTGGTGTTGATATGCTTCCTACATGTCTTGGATTGGATTACAGCTACTTCGATGATGGATCTATCAAGTTTGATACTGGAATTTCATTTATGAAGGCAGGTATCGTATATGCTGATAAGATTACTACAGTTTCTCCAACATATTCCAATGAAATCTTGACAGAGACATATGGTGAAAGAATGGATGCTGTACTGCGTTATCGTAGAGGTGATTTGTGGGGTATTGTAAATGGTATTGACACAGATCTATGGAATCCAAAGACAGATAAGCTGCTTGCCAAGAACTTTGATGTGAAGAGCTATGCTTCTGGCAAGAAAGCAAATAAGCTTGCTTTACAGAAGAAGCTAGGACTCGAAGAAACAGACAAGAAGCCATTGATTGGTCTGGTATCTAGACTGACAAATCAAAAGGGCGTTTACATGATTACGGATCGTATTCGTGAAATCATGGGAATGGATGTTCAGTTTGTTGTTCTTGGAACAGGTGAAGCAAATGCTGAAAATGCATTCAAGTGGATGGAACAGGAATATAAGGGACAGGCAGTCTACTATTGTGGATACAATGAAGATCTTGCACATTTGATTTATGCTGCGAGTGACTTGTTCCTGATGCCTTCTTTATATGAGCCATGTGGAATTGGACAGCTTATTGCAATGCATTATGGTGCATTACCTGTTGTTCGTGAAACTGGCGGTTTGAAGGATACTGTACAGCCATTTAACCAATATACTGGTGAAGGAAATGGATTCTCATTCTGGGCTGCTAATGCAGATGATATGGTCTACACACTCAGATGGGCTGTTGAACAGTACAATACAAATAGGCCAGGATGGAAAGGCCTAGTGAAGAGTGCTATGACAACAGATGTATCTTGGAACCAGTCTGCTGGTGTATATGAACAGTTGTACTATGAAATCTGCAACTGGCCAGACGAATAAAATTGAAGCAAAATAGAGACTATGACGATTGGTTGTAGCCTCTTTTAAATTTGAAAAGGCTTTCAGAAACAGGAGGCATGAATGAAAAGTGATATGAATGAAAAAAATTCGTGAATTTTTACACAAAAATTGTTTTTTGTGATTTTTTTCAAGACTAGTGGGTGGTATAATGATGACAGAAATTAGGAGGAATTTTTTTACATGTCTAAGATTACAGTAAAAGATCTTGATGTTAGAGGTAAGCACGTTATTGTTCGTGTAGACTTCAACGTTCCACACAAAAATGGTGTGATTACTGATGATAATCGTGTCAGAGCTGCACTGCCAACGATTAACTATTTAACAGAAAATGGAGCTAAGGTTTTATTACTTTCTCACTTAGGAAAGATTAAGACAGAAGAAGATAAGGCTAAGAATGATATGAGCATTGTTGCTGATTGCTTAGCTGGACTACAGAGCGCTCCTGTAAAGTTTGTTAACGCAACACGTGGTGAAGAACTTGAAGCTGCTGTTAAGGCTCAGGAAGATGGTTCTATCGTTCTTATGCAGAACACTCGTTATGAAAAGGGTGAATCCAAGAATGATCCTGAATTAGGTAAATATTGGGCATCTTTAGGTGACTTATTCGTAGAAGATGCATTCGGTTCTGTTCATAGAGCTCATGCTTCTACAGTAGGTATTCCAAGCAACTTGCCAGAAGGCTGCGCTGCTGTTGGTTTCCTTGTTGAAAAGGAACTCAATGTACTAGGTGGTGCATTAAATGATCCTAAGAGACCATTCGTTGCTATTCTTGGTGGTGCTAAGGTTTCTGATAAGATCGGTGTTATTGAAAACCTGTTAAAGATTGCTGATAAGGTATTGATCGGTGGCGGTATGTCTTATACATTCTCTGCTGCTGTTGGCGGCAAGATTGGTGATTCTTTATTAGAAGCTGATAAGGAAGACCTCGCTAAGGAATTCATGGAAAAGGGTGCAGGAAAGTTATTCCTTCCTGTAGATACAGTTGAAGCTAATGCATTCGATAACGCTACAGATATCAAGACAGTCAAGTCTGGTGCAGTTGATGATGGCTACCAGGGTCTCGATATTGGTGCAGAAACAGTTGCATTATTCACTAAGGAATTAGAAGGTGCTAAGACTGTATTCTGGAATGGACCAATGGGTGTATTCGAAAAGCCTGAATATGCAAACGGTACAATTGAAGTTTGTAAGGCAATCGCTTCTCTTGAAGGTGCTACTACAATTATTGGTGGTGGTGACTCTGCAAGTGCAGCTAAGAACCTCGGATTTGCTGATAAGTTCTCTCACATCTCTACAGGTGGTGGAGCTTCTCTAGAATTCATGGAAGGAAAGGAGTTACCGGGTGTAGCAATTATCCCGGAGAAGTAATATAGACATGACAAGAAAACCAATTATCTTCGGAAACTGGAAAATGAACAAGACACCTAGCGAAGCAAAAGAATTCTTCGAAGGTATCAAGGGTTATGTAACAGGTGATGAAGCTGCTGAATACGGAATCGGCGCTCCATATGTTGATTTAGCAATTGCAGTTGAAAATGCTGGTGCAATCAAGGTTGCTGCTGAAAACTGCAATGAATTAGATTCAGGTGCATACACAGGTGAAGTTTCTGTACCAATGCTTAAGGAAGTTGGTATTACATACTGCATCATTGGTCACTCTGAAAGAAGAGAATACTATGCTGAAACTTCTGCACATTGTGCAGCTAAGGCTAAGAGATTATTTGCTGCTGATATTACACCTATTCTTTGTGTAGGTGAAACTGAAGCTGAATATGATGCTGGCAAGACAGCTGAAGTAGTATCCACAGAAATCAAGGAATCTCTTGAAGGTTTAACAAGTGATGAAGTTTCTAGACTTGTTATCGCTTATGAACCAATCTGGGCTATTGGTACAGGTAAGTCTGCTGACGTTGAAACAGCTGAAAAGTGCTGCAAGCTCGTTAGAGAAACAGTTAAGAGCCTTTATGATGAAGCTACAGCTGAAGCTGTACGTATTCAGTATGGTGGTTCTGTAAAGCCAAACAACATTAAGGAATATATGGCTTGTGAAGACATCGATGGTGCATTAATCGGTGGTGCTTCCTTGAAGGTTGATTCATTCAAGGAATTAGTTGACGCAACTAAGTAAGATTTCAAAGAGTAAATCTCTTGAAATATATAGGTAATCATAGGAGGAAATTATAAGATGCCTAATTTTGTAGATCCAATTGCTGAAGTACACGCACGTGAAGTATTAGACTCTCGTGGTAACCCAACAGTAGAATGTGAAGTAACAACTGAATCCGGTGCATGGGGACGTGCAATCGTTCCATCAGGCGCTTCCACAGGTGAAAGAGAAGCTCTCGAACTTCGTGATGGCGACAAGGATAGATTTGATGGAAAGGGAACATTAAAGGCTGTAGCTAACGTTAACGAAAAGATTGCTCCAGCTGTTCTCGGACTAAACGTATTTGATCAGGCTTTGATCGATAAGACAATGCTCGATCTCGATGGTACAGAATTCAAGAGCAACCTTGGTGCTAACGCTACATTAGCTGTATCCTTAGCTTCTGCTAGAGCTGCTGCTGATTCTTGTGGTCTTCCACTTTACAAGTACATCGGTGGTACAAATGGTAAGGTATTACCAGTTCCAATGATGAACGTATTAAATGGTGGTTCTCATGCTGATAGTACAGTTGACTGCCAGGAATATATGTTAATGCCTGTTGGTGCTAAGTCCCTTCACGAAGCAGTTCGTATGGGTGCTCAGACTTTCCACGCTCTTAAGAAGGTTCTTAAGAAGTATGGTTATGACACAGGTGTAGGTGATGAAGGTGGATATGCTCCTTCTTCATTAGCTAATGGTTCTGGACCACTTGAAGAACTCAAGAATGAAGGACCTCTAGAACTCATGAAGGAAGCTGTTGAAGCTGCTGGCTTCAAACTTGGTGAAGATATCTGCTTCGCTATGGACCTTGCTTCTAGTGAATTCTACAATCCTGAAACAGGTAAGTATGAACTTTCTAAGTCCGGTCAGGGTGAAAAGACTTCTGACGAAATGATCGACATGATCGAAGAATGGACAAAGAAGTATCCATTAATCTCCATCGAAGATGGTCTTGCTGAAAATGACTGGGATGGATGGAAGAAGTTAACTGAAAGACTTGGTGACAAGGTTCAGTTAGTTGGTGACGACTTATTCGTTACAAACACAACATTCATCAAGAAGGGTATCGAACTTGGTGTTGCTAACTCTGTATTGATCAAGGTTAACCAGATTGGTACATTAACAGAAACACTCGATGCTATCGAAATGGCTAAGGAAGCTCAGTATACAGCTGTTGTTTCCCACCGTTCTGGTGAATCTGAAGACAGCACAATCGCTGATCTCGTAGTTGGTGTCAATGCAGGACAGATCAAGACAGGTTCTATGAGCCGTACAGATCGTATTGCTAAGTACAACCAGTTAATGAGAATTGAAGAAGAACTTGGTGATGTTGCTGAATTCCGTGGAAGAAAAGCTTTCTACAACGTTAAGGCTCTTTCTTCAGCTGAATAATTCTATTTCGGATCTATGAGATGCTTATCCTTTGGGTAAGCATCTTTTTTGGGTGTGCCGGGCATGGCGCTAATTCAGTCAGAGATAAACTGACCACAGG
>ERZ780167.156-NODE-156-length-73020-cov-26.598698_pt1 | contig 73020 bp, 62 predicted proteins | sample MGYA00510982_ERZ780167 | MGnify/ENA primary metagenome ERZ780167 (study PRJEB29588, sample SAMEA2146107) | human gut metagenome | biome: human gut; feature: human-associated habitat; material: faeces | place: Denmark | collected 2008/2010 ... | reverse complement strand
GGCTTTGGACTTGCTCTGGCTTTGGACTTGCTCTGGCTTTGGACTTGCTCTGGCTTTGGACTTGCTCTGGCTTTGGACTTGATTCCAATATTCTTTGAAATCAATGAGTTATGAGGAAAAGAAAAACGGACAAACCGTCATTTCTGATGATTTGTCCGCTTTGGCTCCTCAAGTAGGACTTGAACCTACGACCCCCTGATTAACAGTCAGGTGCTCTAACCAACTGAGCTATTGAGGAATTTTGTCAACCTTTTCGGTTGTTTGTTCCTTTCGGGAGTGCAAAGGTACAACAAAAATTGATTAGTGCAAATTTTTTTGTAGTTTTTTTTGTGTACCTTTGTGTGAATTTCTCGGAGGAGGAAAATGGACATAGATTTGTTTTCAGATATGGTCAAGGGGTTGATCCTTGACAATGATGAGGTTACGTTGCCTGGCTTGGGGACTTTCGTCTCCGAGGTGATGCCCTCTACTTTTTCTGACAAAGGGTACACCATCAATCCTCCTTACCGAAAACTGTCGTTCAGGCAGCGCGGATCAGGAAACGAGGAGATGATGGCGGAGTTCTATGCCGAGATCAACGGGACGGATCTTGAGACTTCAAAGAGAATCCTTGGGGAGTTTATCGCCGGGCTGAGGACAACGCTGCAGGCAAAGAAGGTCGTGATATTCCCCGGGCTCGGCCGGTTGAGGGCGACTAAGGAGAACACGTTCTTTTTTATCGCTGACGAGGATTTGGACATCTATCCTTATGGGGTAGGGCTGGAGCCGGTGTCTTTGAAGACTCACGAGGAGACTCCGGACGAGGTGGCGCAGAGTGTGGCGGCGCTTAGGGAGCTGGTGGCGGATCCGGTTCCCATCAGAGAGCCGATTGCACCGGTCGCTTTGACAGGCTCTGTGACCGAGGAAACAGACACTCCGACCGATGAATCTGACACCGGAGCCGAAAATGAGAAAGAAGGGGAGAAAGAAAATGAGGAGGAGACAAGTCACAAGACGAGAAGCCGTGCTTGGAAAGTGGTTCTAATCGTGGCGGCAAGCCTCATCGGTTTGGCGCTGGTGGCTCTCGGAATATTCATACTCCTCGCCCACATCGCTCCGGATTTCATTGACTCGATCCTATACACCCCTGAGGAACTGAGGATTATAAATCATTAGGACTATGGAAAAGATCAACGTTTCAGACAATAGGTTCAGTACTGACATAACGATCCCGTGCTACGACACGGACGCATCGTTCCGCCTGAAGCCGGCCGCGTTTATGGATCACGCCCAGGAAATGGCGTATCTGGCGGCCCAGGCGCTTCATTTCGGCTATGACGACCTTCAGAGGCATCACACGGCCTGGGTTCTGTCACGGATGCGGATGGATTTTCTGAACCCTCCGAAATGGACGGACGAGACGACCCTCTACACTTGGCACAAGGGACAGGACGGCCTGTTCTTCCTGCGTGACTTCGAGCTCCGAAGGAAGGGCGACACGGACTTCGCCGACAAATCAAAGGCGCAGGTGCTTTGCACCTCTTCGTGGATAGTGATGAATGTCGAGACCCGGCGGCTGGTGCGCAGCGATGAGGTTCTGAATATGGTCCCGGCGACCACCCAGTGCCCTGACAATGCGATCCAGATCCCTTGCGGCAAGGTCGTGATGCCTAAGAATATCCCCGCGGAGGAAGTCGGCTGCCACAAGGCGGCATACTCAGACATCGATGTGCTGGGGCACACCAACAATGCCCGCTACGTGGTCTGGGCTATGGACTGCATTGACTATGAAGAGGTCGCCGGCAACCCTGTCAGGAGCATAAGCATCAACTTCATCAAGGAGACGAAGCCTGGGGAGGTTGTCAGGATATTCAGAAGTGTTGAGGATATTGACGGACAAAAGAAATATTTCATAGAAGGTAAAATTGAAGACAAACCGTGCTTTTGCGCGCGGATAGATTTTTAATTAGATATGCGAGATTTGTTTTTAGGGGCTGGAATAGCCCATTCGATTCTAGTTTTCGCAGTCGTGATCGCGATCGGACTGTACCTTGGCAAATTCAAGATCAAAGGCATCTCCATCGGTTCCACGTGGATTCTGTTCGTGGCTATCCTGTTGAGTCATTTCGGCCTCAGGGTGGACGCGACCGTGATGAACTTTATGAAGGACTTCGGCCTGATCCTGTTCGTGTTCTCGATAGGCCTTCAGGTCGGCCCGGGATTCTTCCACTCCTTCAAGAAAGGCGGACTTCAGATGAATATCCTTGCGGTCGCCCTTGTCCTGTTGGCTGTGGCCGTCACCGTGGCGATCCATTTCATCACCGGCGAGGATCTCAAGACTATGGTCGGTGTGATGTCCGGAGCCGTGACCAACACCCCGGGACTCGGTGCCGCCCAGCAGACGATGGCGGATTCAATGCGCGCGGAGAACTATCTGGCGTCTGACATCACATCGGCGACCTCCGGGCTGGCTTCCGCCTACGCTGTGGCCTACCCGTTGGGAGTTCTGCTTGTGATCGCTCTGATGATGTTCTTCAAGGCGATATTCAAAGTTGATCTCAATAAGGAGAAGGAAGTCCTTGACAATGAGGATAATAATGAGGATGTGGCAAGGCGTATGCACTGCGAGGTCGAGAATCCCGCGGTCTTCGGAATGACAATCAAGGACGCCACCAAGGATCTGGGCAATTCCATCGTGATCTCCAGAATACTTCGCGACGGGCTCATGTCCGTTCCCGGGCCTGATACCGTTCTCCAGAAAGGAGACAAACTTCTGATCGTCACTTCTCAGAAGAATGTGGACTCGCTTAGGATCACCTTCGGAGAAGAGGTTCCGATGCACCTTCAGGACTGGGAGCAGCTGGATGCCAGGATGGTGAACAGGAAGATAACCGTCACCAAGACGAACCTTACGGGAGTGACCCTCAGAAGTCTCAATGTCAGAGCTAATTATGGGGTCAGTGTCACCAGAGTCATAAGATCCGGTGTCGGCCTTGTCGCAAGACCTAACCTCATCCTCCAGATGGGGGATGTGTTGAGGGTTGTCGGTCCGGAGCTCGGAATAGAGGAGGTAGCCAATCTTGTTGGTAACCAGACTTCGACTTTGAACCACCCGAACCTTATCCCGATCTTCTTTGGAATCGCTCTTGGTGTGATATTCGGTTCAATTCCTATCGCCATCCCAGGCATTCCTCAGCCTATAAAGCTGGGACTTGCCGGAGGCCCGCTCATCATCGCGATCCTGCTTGGCTACTTCGGCCCTAAGTGGAAGATCACGACCTACACGACCCAAAGCGCCAACCTGATGGTCAGGGAGATAGGAATATCCTTCTTTATGGCGGCCGTCGGTTTGGGAGCCGGACAGAACTTCGTAAGTTCGATCCTGGACGGAGGTTACTGGTGGATCCTTTACGGAGCGCTCATCACCTTCATTCCTGTCTGCACGATCGGCCTCATCGCAAGATATGTCTGCAAGCTGAACTTCTACCAGATCTGCGGTCTGATCTCCGGTGGTACCACAGATCCCGCCGTCCTGGCGTTCACCCAGGGGGCTTACGGAACGGATTATCCTTCAGTGAACTACGCCACCGTCTATCCTCTGTCGATGTTTATGAGGGTGCTTGTGGCCCAGTTACTGATCCTCTTGGCGATAGCTTGACGTTATGTTTGACTTGATCTACCCGGTTTCCCCGGCTCCGGTTATGCCTTTGCCATCGGCCGACAATCCCGGTGACCGTCCACGTCCTACGGGCGAGATGGTCCCGGTCGTGGAGGAGAACGGCCTTGTCATCGGACAGGCCACCAGGCAGTCCGTGCACGATGGCTCGAAGCTGATGCATCCGGTGATCCATCTTCACATCATCAACCGGGAGGGGTGTCTGTATATTCAGAAACGCTCGATGAAGAAGGATCTTCTTCCGGGGCGTTGGGACACGGCCGTCGGCGGTCACGTCGATTACGGCGAGACGCTTGAAGAGGCGCTCTACCGCGAGGCCTCTGAGGAACTGGGATTCAGGGACTTCAATCCGATATTCCTGAAATCCTACATTTGGGAGTCGGCTCGCGAGAAGGAACTGGTCAGCGTCTTCGCCACCGTCGGCAACTTCACTTTGAAGCCTGACAATGACGAGGTCACCGAAGGACGCTACTGGAATATGTCCGAGATCGAGTCGAATCTGGCGCGGGGACTGTTCACTCCGAATTTTGAGCAGGAATTCAAATCAATCAAGGACACTTTACTGGCTTTGCTCTGATGGACAATAACATTGACAAATTCATAAAGGACCAGTTGTCGGTCTGGCCTCTTGCCGCCGAGAACTATCGTAACCTCAAGAAGGTGGAAACCAAACGGTTGGATGTCGGAGGACTGGAGGTCATCGTCCAGCATAACCCTTGCCGCAAGATTTCTTCCGAGGCGGCCCTGGACCCTAAGTCTCTCAGCGAGAGGCCTTGCTTCCTCTGCCCTGAGAACCGCCCGGCGCAGCAGACCCACATTGAGTTCGAGGGGCGCAAGGGACGGAAATACCGCGTCACGCTGAACCCGTACCCGATCTTCCCGTCGCATCTCGTGATCTCAAGTTTCGAGCACACGCGGCAATCCATCTGGCACCGTTATCAAGACCTTCTTGACTTTGTCAGCGAGCACAATGAATATCTCGGGTTCTACAACGGCCCTGTGAGTGGGGCTTCAGCGCCTGACCATCAGCATTTCCAGGCTTGTCCGCAAGGACTGATGCCTCTCCAGAACAGGGTGGACGGATTGTTGGCGGCCGGCGATGTCAATACTCTGGAATATTTCACCAACGTCAAGGAAGCCAAGCTCTTCCATCTTAATGAATATGCCAACGGAGTCTTCGTCCTTTGCGGCGGCACGGCGAAATCCGTGGCTAAGCTTTTCTACCGGCTTATGGACTGCGCTCCGGTGCCGGAGGACTCGGATGAGCCGAAAATCAACCTGTTCGCCTGGACGCATAACGGGGAATATCGCTCCATTGTGATATTCAGGGATAAGCATCGTCCGCACAACTATTATTCCACCGGGGCGGATCATCTGGCGATGAGTCCAGGGTGCGCTGATCTGGGAGGTGTGTTTGTGGCTCCTAAACGTGAGGATTACGACAAACTTGACTCAGAGCTTCTTACGGCGGTTGTCCGTGAGATAACCGTCAGCGGGGAGACAGAGAAAGGCATCATCTGGAGGCTGACCAGAACCCAGCGCAGGCTGGAGGTCGGGATAATGTCCGGCAGTGCGATCGAGTTCGAGATCATTTCCGACGGGGCGGGACGGCAGAAAGTCGAATATTCGGCGGGACGCATTTCCTACAACGGAGTTCTTTACGATGAACTGGTCTTCGAGGCTCAGACTGAGGCCACTATGTTCGCCGAGCCGTCGTTCATCCTTTACGGAGTGACTATCGGTGTGGATTTCCATTGGGAAAGGAAGGTGACCCAGAAGTTCGCGGGAACTCTCAAGTTCATCGTGGACGGGGACAAGGTCACGGCCGTGAATATTGTTGGAGTTGAGGACTATCTGCTTAGTGTCATCTCGTCTGAGATGAAGGCTTCGGCCGGACTGGAGTTCCTCAAGGCGCACGCTGTCATTTCCCGTTCCTGGGTTATGGCGCAGGTGGAGCACCGTCGGAATCCGGTCACTTCGACAGGCTCAGTGACCACAGAAGTGAGTCCAGTGACCACCGAAGTGAACTCAGCGACCGGCGGCGAGGAGGAGTACATCAAATGGTTCGACCACGATGACCACACCCTCTTCGATGTCTGCGCCGATGATCACTGCCAGCGTTACCAAGGTCTCACGATGGCCGTGGGCGACACTGTCCGCAAGGCCATAGACCAGACCTGGGGGCTTGTGCTCACCTCTGAAGGCCGGATATGCGACGCCCGCTTCTCAAAATGCTGCGGAGGCCGTATGGAGATATTCAGCACCTGCTGGGAAGACAAGGATTACCCTTACCTCCAGCCGCTCCCGGACACTCCGGACTGCGCGGAAGGAGGCGACGTTTTCTGCGACACCAAGGATGAAAAGATTCTCTCCCAAGTGCTTAACGACTACGATCTGGAGACGAAGGACTTCTACAGATGGACCACTGAATATTCAAGGACGGATGTCTCGGAACTTGTCCGCAGACGCTCCGGAATAGATTTCGGCACCATCCGTGACCTCGTCCCGATCGAGAGAGGCCCGTCCGGAAGGCTCAAAAGGCTCAAGGTGGTCGGCGACAAGAAGACAATGGTCATCGGCAAGGAACTGATCATCCGCCGCTGGCTGTCCGAATCCCATCTCAAGAGCTCCGCCTTTGACATAAAATGGGTCGGCGACAGACTGGTCCTTGACGGATCCGGATGGGGACACGGAGTCGGCCTCTGCCAGATCGGCGCCGCCGTGATGGCCAGCAAAGGCTACACGTTCGATCAGATCCTGCTGCACTACTATCCAGGCAGCATACTGGAAAGAAGATAACATAATCAACACATAATGGCTAATTTCACTAAACGTAATCCTTGGATGTGGATCCCGACCCTCTACTTCGTCGAGGGCATTCCATATTTCCTTGTCAACAATGTCTCCGTCCTGATGTTCGCCAAGATGGGCGTTCCGAACGGGCAGATGGCGTTGTTCACATCCCTGCTTTACCTCCCGTGGACGTTGAAGTTCCTCTGGAGCCCGTTCGTGGACATCATCAAGACAAAGAGATGGTGGATCATCACGATGCAGATCATAATGTCCATAGCCTTTGTGGTCCAGGCTCTTACGATGCCTCATCCGTCAGCGGAATCCATCGCGGCCGGCAGCACGCCTATGAGCCTTTTCTCGTTCACGCTGATCCTGTTCGTCTTCGCGGCCTTCGCCTCCGCCACACACGACATAGCGGCTGACGGCTTCTATATGCTGGCCCAGAGCCAGAGCAGCCAGGCGGCCTTTGTCGGAGTCCGCAGCACGTTTTACAGGCTCGCCAATGTCTTCGGCAACGGTGTGATCGTCGCAGTGGCCGGATTGCTGGAGACCAGAACCGGCAACATCCCGTTGGCCTGGCAGCTGACCATCGGCGGATCCGGCATACTCCTTACCGGGTTGACCCTCTATCACACGTTCGCGATTCCTAAGCCAGAGTCCGATGTGCCTAATATTCAAGAGGATTCAGGCAACAAGGTCGCCGAGATATTCGCAGGTTTCGGCCGCACCGTGACGACATATTTCAAGAAACCGGGCGTCTGGCTCGCGATCATATTCATGCTTTGCTACCGTTTGCCGGAGGCCTTCCTCATCAAGATGTGCACTCCGTTCCTTGTGGCTGCGAGAGAGGCCGGCGGACTTGGGATGCAGACCGCGCAGGTCGGCATAGCGTACGGTACCCTCGGCGTGATATTCCTTCTTCTCGGAGGGATCCTCGGAGGACTTCTCGCATCACGTCTTGGGCTGAAGAAATCCATCTGGATCATGGCCGCGTTTATGACGCTTCCTTGCCTGTCGTTTGTCTATCTCGCTGTGGTACAGCCTGTAAGTTTCGCCACAATCTGTACCTGCATCGCCATAGAACAGTTTGGCTACGGCTTCGGATTCACCGCCTACATGCTCTACATGATGTACTTCTCCGAAGGCGAGTTCAAGACCTCGCACTATGCCTTCTGCACCTGCTTCATGGCGCTGAGCATGATGATACCGGGCATGTTCGCCGGCTTCCTGCAGGAGTCCCTCGGCTACAAGGGCTTCTTCTGGATGGTGATTGTCTGCTGCATAGCGACCGTCGTCGTCACCTTCCTCGCCGACCGCAAGATCGATCCTGAATATGGCAAGAAATAATCAACGAATTGATAATCAATGAATATATGAACGCAGTCAAAAGAATATTCACCGTCCTGCTCTCCGTTGCCGCATTGTCGGCCCTTTCCGCGCAGGCTGGACAGAAACAGATTGTACGCACCGGCATCGAAGTGCTTGAAGGCCGTGGCTTTGAGGGACTTGTCGGCAAGAATGTCGGGCTGGTCACCAATCCGAGCGGTATCGACCATAATCTCCGCTCCACTATCGACATACTCCACGAGGCCCCGGGAGTCAATCTAAAGACATTGTTCGCTCCCGAGCACGGAGTCCGCGGGGATGCCTACGCCGGCTCGCACGTGGAGGATTTCAAGGATCCTAAGACAGGGATCCCGGTCTATTCGATCTATGGCTCCAACCGCAAGCCGAGCAAGAAGATGCTTGAGGGGCTGGACATCGTTGTCTATGACATCCAGGACATCGGCAGCCGTTCCTATACTTTCATCAGCACCCTCGGTCTCGTTATGCGCGCCTGCGCCGAGAACGGCATCGAGGTGATGGTTCTGGACAGGCCTAACCCGTTGGGCGGCAACAAGATCGAAGGCTGTCTCGTGGAGCCGGGCTTCCATTCGTTCGTAAGCGAGTTCAAGATCCCTTACATCTACGGCCTCACTGTCGGCGAGCTCGCCCTTCTCCTGAACGAGGAAGGCCTGAACTGTGGCGAGAAAGGCAACGAGGCACCGCTGAAATGCAGACTTTCCGTCATTCCGATGGAAGGATGGACAAGGAATATGCTCTATCAGGACACGAACCTGCCTTGGGTGCTCCCGTCCCCGAATATTCCTTATCCTCAGTCCGCCGTTAACTATCCGTCCTCCGGCATAACCGGAGAGTTCCAGGGCTATCTGAACATCGGCATCGGCTACACCCTCCCTTTCGAGGTTTTCGCAGCCGAATGGATTGACGCCGATGCCTTGAAGGCGCTTCTTGACAGCTACAACCTTCCGGGGGTGGCATTCAGGACAATCCACTTCAAGCCGTTCTCGGGAAGCCTTCAAGGAAAGCTGATCCACGGCGTTCAGTTCCACTACACTGACTATGAGGCCGCCTGCTGCACGCTGACGCAGTTCTACGTGATGCAGGCCGTGAACGAGCTCTATCCGGAAAAGAATCCTTTCGCCCTCTCGAAGGGGCGCAACAATATGTTCGACAAGGTCTGTGGTACGGATTATGTAAGAACGACTTTCGGAAAGCGTCTCAAAGTCGAGGACATCGCTGACTATTGGTCAAAGGATGTCGAGGCTTTCAGGACACTATCCCGTAAGTATTGGCTATATAATTAAACCACTTAACACCGAATCAAAATGAAGAACATTCTGAACATCGCGATTGCATCGGCCGTGGCATTGGCCCTTATCGCATCACCGGTTGATTCATATTCACAGGAAAGACTCTCTTCCGGATCGAGGAGCACCACCACTTCTTCCCAGACCAGATCTTCGTCCAGAAGTTCTTCTTCCTCAAGAAGTTCGGGTTCGTCCTCCACGAGAAGTTCCGGCTCGTCCGCAACAAGGAGTTCTGGTTCTTCCTCTACAAGAAGCTCTGGTTCTTCCGTGTCCAGAAGCTCCCAGGACAACAGCCGCAGGAGTGGTTCCAGCGTGTCGAGGAGTTCTCAGGACAACAGCCGCAGATCTTCCACGAGCGTTTCACGCGGTTCGCAGGACAATAACAGAAGAAGTAGCGGCACTACTGTAAGGAGTTCGTCCTCAGACAGATCATCTTCTTCAGTGAGAAGCTCGTCATCCGCGTCAAGGTCTTCTTCCCGCAGCGGTGACAGCGGAAGCTATCAGGACAATAACCGCCGTAGGAGTAGTTCCAGCGTGTCGAGGGGGTCGCAGGATAACAACCGAAGAAGTTCTACGGGTTCTACATCAGTAAGGAACTCGTCTTCTGACAGGTCATCTTCATCCGTGAGAAGCTCGTCTTCGGCAAGACGCTCTTCTTCAGAGAGATCATCATCTGTAAGAAGTTCATCCTCGTCTGTCGGAGAGTCTTCCTCATCGACAAGAAGTCCAGGAGGCAGGGTCGCGAGACAGATCGGATCTTCATCCTCCAGAAGTACTTCGGCAAGAAGTTCCGCGTCTGACACCAGAAGGGAGCAGTCCCAGAGGGTCGGAAACGCCACCCGAGGAGGTCTGACTTCCTACGACCGTAACGCACATGGCGGAAAGGATGTGATGAGGGAGAGAAGAAGCGACTTCATGAGGATAGGGGAGGACCGTAACGTCCATAGAATCCCGCCGCGCGACCGTGACTTCATGCCATACGACCGCCCGAGGCATTTCTGGGCGCATGAGCACCACTACTATGGCTATAGGGTTCACTACCTGCCACCTCGTTACAGAAGAATGACTTACTGGGGAGTAGAGTACTGCATCTATGACGGAATATATTACCGTCCGTACGGTGACATATTCGTGGTTTGCCGTCCTCCGTTCGGGGTTTGCATCGACCGTGCGATTTCGGATCTTGTGTTCGCGTCGGTTCGCTTCGCCTACTACAACAACACTTACCGGATGTACCGCGCCATCGATTCCAACAACAGGATCATCGAGGAGCAGAACAGGATAATCGCTCAGAACAACGCCACCATCGCCGCACAGAACAGTTCGTTCGCTTTGAACTCTACGAGAGCCAACAACGCTTATTCACTTGCGGACCGTCTTGGTCTTGTGCAGAGCTACGCCTACGCCAACCAGCCGTACTACTATCAGGACGGGGTGTTCTACATCGTCAACTCCAACGGCCAGTACGAGGTCATCGTTCCTCCGGCCGGAGCCCTTGTCGAGGATCTTCCTGACGACTACGACACGATAACGATGGACGGGATGGACTTCTACAAAGTGGATGACACTGTCTATAGGCTCACACTTGTGGAAGGAAAGCCTTACCTTGAGGTTCTCGGCCAGATGTACGGTAAGCTGGCCAACCAATACAATTATTACTCAAACAGAACTGCTTCCTACAACAGTCTCTATTAACAGTTTAGACATTAATGGACAAACTCAGGAACTTATTTGAAAGTTATACAGGTCAGAAAGTAAGTGACACGGAGGAACTTAACTCCTCCGGAAGCAACAGGAGATATTTCCGTCTCAAGGGCGGGAATATCTCCATTATAGGTGTCATAGGGACAAGCCGCGAGGAGAACAACGCGTTCATCAGTCTCAGCGCGCATTTCCTCAGCAAAGGAATAAAAGTGCCTAAGGTACTGGCTGTCAGTGAGGACGGAATGCGGTATATTCAGGAAGACCTTGGCGATGACCAGCTTTACAAGGTTGTCTCCCAAGGGCGCGAGAGCGGTGAATATAGCTCCTACGAGTGCCGTCTTCTGTGCCGTGCCATGGAGATGCTGCCGAAACTTCAGTTCAAGGGAGCCGAGGGACTGGACTGGTCAGTCTGCTATCCGGAGCCGGCTTTCAACGAGCGGATGATCCTCTTCGATCTGAACTATTTCAAATATTGCTTCCTGAAAGCTACCGGACTGGAGTTCAACGAGGTGAAGCTTCAGGACGATTTCGAGAGGCTAAAGACGGACCTGATGCAGGATATGGGAGACACATTTATGTACCGTGACTTCCAGGCCCGGAATGTGATGATGAAGGACGGCGAGCCGTACTTCATTGATTTTCAGGGTGGACGGCGCGGCCCGATCTACTATGATGTGGCATCTTTCGTCTGGCAGGCCCGCTCACGTTACCCGGAGAACCTCCGCAAGGAAATGGTTCAGACCTACCTTCGCGCTTTGAAGGGCTACATGGATGTGGACGAGGCTCATTTCAACGAGAGGCTCAGGCTGTTTGTCCTGTTCAGGACTCTCCAGGTGTTGGGCGCGTACGGTTTCAGAGGCTATTTCGAGAAGAAACCGCATTTCCTTGCGAGCGTTCCTTACGCTCTGGGTAACCTGCGTCGCCTTCTCCAGAAGCCGTTCGAGGATTATCCTTATCTGAACGAGATCCTCACCAAACTCACCACGATGTCGCAGTTCAACAACATTGCCGAGGACAAACGTCTGGAAGTGAGAGTCTTCAGTTTCGCTTACAAGAAAGGCATCCCTGTTGACACATCCGGCAATGGAGGAGGCTACGTCTTTGACTGCCGCGCCATCAACAATCCAGGCAAGTACGAGCATTACCGTCAGTTCACCGGACTGGACAAGGAGGTCATAAAATTCCTTGAGGATGACGGCGGAATCACAAAGTTCCTGAACAACGTCTATGACCTTGTCGATAACCATGTCAAATGCTTCATTGAGAGGAAGTTCACCCATCTTCAAGTTTGTTTTGGATGCACTGGCGGACAGCACCGCTCGGTTTACTGCGCCGAGCATCTGGCCCAGCATCTGGCCGACAGGTTTGACATTAAGATAACGGTGACCCATAGGGAACTTGACATTGAGAAAATCCTGTAGATGAAAGCGATGATTTTCGCGGCAGGTCTCGGGACGAGACTCAAGCCGATCACGGACACTTTGCCTAAGGCCTTGGTCCCGATTGACGGGAAACCGCTTCTGTACCGAGTAGTGTCCAAACTCAAGGCCGCCGGGATCTCGGAGTTCGTCATAAACGTGCATCATTTCCCGGACTCTATCATCGGCTACACCCACGAACAAGGGGACTTCGGAGTGGATGTCAAGTTCTCTGACGAGCGGGATTTCCTGCGTGAGACCGGAGGAGGGATAAAGTTCGCCCGTCCGTTGCTTGAGGGAAGCCCGTTCCTGGTTCACAACGTGGACATCCTGTCAGACCTGGACGTGGACTGGTTCATCTCGCAGGCCCGCCCGGATGCTCTTTCCAACATACTTGTGAGCGATCGTAAGACGCAGAGATATTTCCTTTTCGACGACGACATGAGGCTTGTCGGCTGGACGAATCTGGCCACAGGTGAGGTCAAGAGCCCTTACGGGGACATCGACCCGGGAAAGTTCCGGAAATATGCTTTCGCAGGCATCCACTGCATCTCTGACGGCATATTCAAAGTCTTTGACGAGGATGGCTGGGGCGACCGTTTCTCTATCACGGACTTTTATATTCAGGAATGCGCCAAGCATCCGATCTATGGAATAGTCCCTAAGGAGTTGAGACTGATTGATGTGGGTAAGTTTGAGACCCTCTCCGAGGCGGAGGAATTTGTTAGAAACACACTTAAAAACAACTGATTAATATTATGGCAAAAGGCAAGTTTTGGTCTGAGTTCAAGGACTTCGCGATGAAAGGCAATGTGATCGATCTGGCTGTCGGTGTTGTTGTCGGCGGCGCTTTCGGCAAGATTGTCACCTCTTTGGTCAATGATGTCATCATGCCGTGCGTGGGCGTGCTCATCGGTGGCTTCGATTTCACAAACCTTAAGATCGTCCTTCACAAGGCTGTGATGGAAGGCTCGGAAGTGATCAAGCCTGCCGTGACCCTGAACTATGGCAATTTCATTCAGGAAACAGTGAACTTCCTGATCATCGCATTCAGTATATTCCTTGCCATCAAGGGATTGGCCAAGTTGCAGAGGAAGAAGGAAGAGGCTCCCGCAACCCCTGCGGCACCGGCTCCTAAGCCTGATGATGTTGTCCTTCTTGAGGAGATACGCGATCTTCTGAAGAATCAGAAATAGCACGCTCCTTGTAGGCAATCGGAGAGCATCCGACCGCTTCCTTGAAATATTTCCCGAAGAAAGACTGGTTCGCGAAATGCAAGATCTCGCTGACTTCCTGGACGGTGTAGTTGCCGCTCTTGAGCATTGTCTTGGCATCCTTGATGACAAAGTCGCGGATCCAGTCTTTCGCATGTTTCCCTGACTCCTTATAGATCATCTGGGCGAAGTACTTCGGGGATATGAAAAGCCTTCTGGCATAGAATTGCACGCTCCTTTCGAATGTGTAGTTCCGGCTTAGCTCAGTCAGAAAACGGCGCAGCAATTCATTGCTCCTCCACTTTGTCACCTTGTGCTCGACCACGTGTTCTTTCAGGAGGGTAAGGCGGGTGGAGAGATAACTCGCAAGCATGACATAAGCCCCTTGGAGAGCCTCGGATTTGAACATGTCGCTTTCCTGCAAGATTATATTCTTCACTGTTGAGAAGAATGCTATCATGCGCTGCCCTTCTGAGGGGGTCAGGTGCAGCACTTTAGGATCATACAGGGAGTTTCTGAGAAATCTTGTGCTGCTGTAGGTGAAGCTGATAAGGCTGCTTTCGGGGTCGATCGCGACGGATATGGCCTTGAAGTCATCGCTGACTTCCATCGTCTCGATGATGTTTCCGATGCTTACCATGATCACATCGTTCTCCTTTACTGAATATTCATTGCCGGAGATGAGCGCATGCCCTTCTCCGCCTACGCACATAAAGATCACCGTAAACCGCATCTTGACCGGTAGGGGTGGGAACGACTTGAATATCGCTTCCCATTTGTAGTCGATGCAGTCATTCAGGAAAAGCTGGTTGTCATAGATGGTCAGCCCATGGAACTCATTGAGCTGCTGGATGTCAAAGTTGTTTATTTTTCTGAACTTGTCCATTTCTTATTTGTCTTTCTTTAATATCTTGTAGCCTATCGCGGCCACGGTGATGCTCATAAGCGGGCTGATCAGGTTGAAAAAGCAATATGGCAGGTATGCCAGTGTCGGAACACTAAGGATGGTGGCTTGCGTCATGCCGCAGCTGCTCCACGGGTACAGCGGTGACGTGACTGTGGCGGAATCCTCCACGGAGCGGCTCAGAAGCCTGTTCTCATAGCCCTCTTTCTCATAGACATCCTTGAACAGACTGGAGGTCAGGATGATGGCGAGGTACTGGTCTGAGACTATCCCGTTCAGCGCTGTTCCAGTTACCACAGTGGAGGTCACAAGGCTGGTTCTGCGTTTTGTCAGCGGAAGAATCATGGAGGCGAGGTGGCGCAGCATTCCGCTGGCTTTCAGCGCGGCCCCGAAGCACATGGCGCAGATGATAAGATAGACCGTGTTCAGCATTCCCAGCATCCCTTTCGATGCCACAAGCTGGTTGACTTCCGGATTGCCTGTCTCGATGGAGACGGAGTTGTAGATGGATTCTATTGTTCCTGTGAACAGTATTTTGGCGTTGGAGCCGTCTCCGGCGATCGAAGCCCCGATCTCCCGGATTATGTCAGGCTGGAATATGATCGCTGCGATGGCCGCCGTTGCGGTTGACAGGGCCAGCACGATGAGGGCGGGCATCCTTCGCGCTATCATCACCGCTGTCAAAGCCGGGACAATCAGCAGCCATGGTGTGATGTTGAATTTCGAGTCAAGGACGCTGGTATATTCATTGATCAAGGAAGAATCGCTCCCGGAGTGGGAGAATCCAAGGATTGTGAATATGACGAGCGTGATGACGATTGACGGGACCGTCGTGTACATCAGGTAGCGGATGTGATCGAACATAGGGACCTTGCTCATAGACGAGGCCAGCACGGTGGTGTCAGAGAGAGGTGAGATCTTGTCCCCGAAGTAGGCTCCGGAGATGATAGCTCCGGCAATCATTCCGTCGCTGAATCCCAAGGCTTTCCCGATTCCGAGCAAGGCTACTCCGATTGTTGCTATTGTCGTCCAGGAACTTCCGATCGTGACGGAGACCAACGCGCAGATGATGCAGGCCGTGAGGAGAAACACCTTAGGGCTGATGATCTTGACTCCGTAGTAGATGAAAGTCGGCACGATGCCGCTCACTGTCCAGGTCCCGGAGATCGCTCCGATAAGGAACAAGATGACAATGGCGGTTGTCACATCGCCGATGTTGCTTTTGATCGTTTCCTCGAAATCCTGCCACGGTACCTTGAACAGCCACATGGCCAGCCAGATGGCGACACCTGCGGAGAAAAGCAGCGCGACCTGGCTGGCGCCGAGGATGGCGTCGCTGCCGAATATGCTGATGTTCAGCGCCAGAAGCGTCACGAGAATCAGGATCGGAATCAGGGATATTCCCACCCGGAACATGGTTATTTTCTTCATCTGAGTAAGTCCGTTAATATTCCTTTTTCAAAATGGAACGCAAGTTAAATTTTTTTTCGCATTTTTACGCAAGAATTCCGATTGTACGGATTTAGTTGACTGAAAAAATAAAATAAAAGTATATGAAACAGATGAAAAATTTCAAGATTGCTTTGGCCGTTCTGGCCACGGTTTCGGCCTTGGCCATGTCCTTGTCTTCATGCTCTAAGGATAACGGCCCTAAATATCCGGTCTATAACGGACTTGTGACCATCAAGACAACAGACTCTGGTGTCACCTATTTCCAGTTGGATAAGAAGACCACTCTGGAACCGACGAACTGGAAGAACCCTTATAAGCGTGAGGTGAGGGCTTTGCTCCAATATTCCGAGGAACCGGGGGAAGTCGGACTCTTTTCAAAGAAGGTCAAGGTCGCATGGATCGACTCGGTGCGCACAAAAAGCGCTGTTTCTTATGACAATGAATTCATGAAAGGTAACAATGCCCCGATTGAGTTGTATAATGATTGGGTGACCTGCCTTGAGGACGGTTATCTTACCATACATTTCGCCGCCTTGTTCGGACGAGGTGGCAAGATCGTGCACATTGTTGATTTGGCGGTGGATCCGAAGACTCTCGATCTATACCTCAAGCATGACAACAATGGTGATAACGGATATATCCCGGGTGAAGGTGTAATCGCTTTCAAGATCGATGACCTGCTGAAGGATGTCAAGGATGGGCAGGAACTGACATTGCACTGGAAGGGTTCGGAGGGAGAAAAGACCGCTAAAGTGAAATATCTCTCCAGATTCGCTCTGCCTCAGAAGTAACAGTCTTCTATCCTATTGATGGGAACACTGTCTGGAGACATGGAAAAGGTTCTTGTCGAACAGGCAAGAAATGGTGACCGGGCTGCGATGCGGCAGATTTATGACTGCTACTCCAGATACCTTGCGGCCACCTGTTCCCGTTATCTGCCGGACGGAGGAGATCTTAGGGATGTCCTTCAGGACAGTTTCGTTAAGATATTCTCGTCATTGGGCAAGTTTGATTATCGTGGCGAAGGCTCTCTGAAGGCGTGGATGAGGCAGATTTCCGTCAACGAGGCTCTGAAATTCATCCGCAAACGGAAACGGTCCGACACCGTCGAGTACAAGTGGGACTTGCCGGACAAGGAGGAGGAAGAGGAACCGGATGTGGGAAGTGTTCCGCCGGGCGTGATCCAGAAAATGATCCAGGCTTTGCCTGAGGGGTACAGGACGGTGTTGAACCTTTACGCCTTCGAAGAGAAAAGCCACAAGGAGATCGCCGCCTTGCTCGGGATCACAGAAAGCACCTCGGCTTCACAGCTCCATAGGGCGAGAGCCATTCTGGCAAGACAGATCAATGAATATAAGAAAAGAACGGAGACGACATGATGGAAGATAATGATTGGCTGAAAGGCCTGCAAAGCAAAATGAAAGACTATGAGGAGCCCGCGCCGGAAGGATTGTGGGAGAACATCGAGTCTTCTGTCTTTCCTGAGAAAAAGCGTCGTGTGATAGCGTTGCCGATCCTTTGGCGAAGCGTTGGTGTGGCTGCTGCCGTGGCTCTGGGCGTGTTCGCCGGACTCCGTTTTTTTGATTCTCCGGTCGGGAATCCATCGGACAGGTCACAGGAGATCCTGGCTTCCGGTCAGCCTTCTTCAGTCAATGACAACGGAGGTCGGGAGTCTTCTGTGGAAATCGTCCGGAAGACGGAACCGGAAAAACTGTTGGCGGAATCAATACCGGTTCGGAAACGTCAGGCCAAGGCTCACGTTGTGAATAATGTGAAATCTGACCTTGTGGAAGAGAACGTTATTCCTGAGGCTGAGACTAAGGAGATTGAGGCTCAGCCTTATACTACAGAAGAGTCGCTTCAGGGGAACCATGCCGAACCACAGACCCAACGACAAGAAGAGGAAATTTCGGGTACGAAGAAAACCGAGGAGAATGAACCGGTTGTCATCTCGACGGATCATGACGATGAGGACTGGTCGGATTACATTTCGGTGACGGGTGATTCCCGTACATCAAGACGCAGGGCCGCCACGTTGGATGTGTCCCTTTCCGGAGGATCCGTGGACAGCAGGGATGAGAACTCATACGATCTTCAGATGTTTTACAGGGGATTGGCGCCGGCTTCCACCAACGGCTTGATTGATGATTCTAAAGGCAGTGTCGGGAACGATGCTCAGGTCCAGACCAGAGGCATGGCTCCGATGCAGATGAAGAGTGGCTCGACGGTGACCTCAAGTTCTGACCACAAGCGTCCTGTCCGGTTGGCTCTTGCTGTCAATTTCCCTGTCAGCGGCACATTCGGTCTTGAGACCGGAGCCATGCTGACCTCCCTTCACAGCACTTTCACCACCGAGGCCGGCCGCACCCGGACCGAGACGGAGCAGACATTGAGGTATTTGGGTATTCCATTGAATATGACAGCCTCGCTTGTTGACTCCAAATGGGTTTCGCTCTATCTGGGAGGCGGCGGAATGGTCGAGAAGTGTATTTCCGGTAAATCAGCGTCGGTGGAGACGTTGGCAGGAGTAAAGCAAGGTGACAGCGTCAAGAAGAACCTGGATGTCAAGCCTTTGCTGTGGTCGTTGAACGCCTCGGCCGGCCTTCAGGCGAATCTTACGAAAAACATAGGCCTTTATGTGGAACCGGGGCTCAGTTATCATTTCGATGACAAGTCCGATGTCCGGACCATCTACAAAGACCGTCCTCTTGACTTCATGCTGACTTTCGGAGCCAGAATCTCTTTGAAATAAACAGAATGTTCGCGGCGGACACTGAACTTGTCGAAGTGTCCGCCGCGAATGTTTATCCTTCAGTCAGCTTCGTGACCGCCGCGTGAACTTTCCCGAAGCCGAACCCGGAGATGATGCGGGACATCTTGGCGGCGATGCGGTCGTTGCAGAGGTTGCCTATGGAACCTTCATGGGTGTGGTGGAGTTCTCCGTGATATTCAAAAGTCCCTTGTCTGATTGAATCCGCGACCTGACGGTAGGCATCCCTGAACGGCACCCCGTTCTCCACCAGGTGATTGACCTCCTCCACGCTGAACGCCAGCCTGTACTTAGGATCGTCCATCACATCGGTGACAACCTCCATCCCGCGGACTGCATATTCAACAATGTCGAGGCAGTCGTTCATTTCTTTGAATATAGGGAAGAAGACTTCCTTTAGGATCTGCATATCCCGGAAATAGCCGCTCGGCAGGTTGCCGGTGATGAGCCGGATGGTGTTCGGCACCCCCTGAAGCTTGTTGCAGTGCGCCCTCACGAGTTCAAACACGTCAGGATTCTTCTTGTGCGGCATGATGCTGGAACCTGTGGTCAGTGCGTCTGGCAGATGGATGAACCCGAAGTTCTGGCTTGAAAACAGGCATCCGTCCATCGCGAGCCTCCCGACGGTCTCGGCGACTGATGAATATGCGAACGCGACAGCCCGCTCCATCTTTCCCCGGGTCATCTGCGCATATACTGAATTGTAGTCCAAGTCCTCGAAACCAAGCAGCACCGTCGTCAGAGTCCTGTTCAGCGGCGCTGACGAGCCGTAGCCGGCTGCGGATCCCAACGGATTGAGGTTCACCACATCCCAGGCGGCCTTCATTATGCTGAGGTCATCGCAAAGGCTCTCGGCGTAGGCCCCGAACCAAAGCCCGAACGAGGACGGCATCGCCACCTGAAGGTGGGTATAGCCTGGAATCAGCACATCCTTGTACCTCTCGCTGGCCTCCTGAAGTGTATTGAAAAGCGACTCGACCTTATGCACGGTATTCTCAATCTCCGCTCTGGCGTAGAGTTTCAAGTCCACCAGCACCTGGTCGTTGCGGGAACGTCCCGTGTGGACTTTCTTTCCGACATCCCCAAGTCTGCGCGTGAGCATAAGCTCGATCTGCGAATGGATGTCCTCCACATCCTCCTCCACGTAAAGCTCTCCCTTGCAGGCGGATGAATATAGTTCCTTAAGCACCGGCAGAAGCTTGTCGAGATCCTCTTTGGAGAGAAGCCCGACGCTCTCCAGCATTGTGATGTGGGCCATAGTGCCCATTATGTCGTAAGGGGCGAGCTCGTGATCCAGCTCACGGTCATTTCCCACCGTGAACGCGTCGATCCTCTCGTCCTCCTTGAATCCTTTGTCCCAAAGTTTGTTCGCCATGTATTACTGTTATTTGTCAAGTTCACCGCAAAGATACCATATTTTTTAAGGATTACTTGTCACGCGACAATTGTTACCGTCAAATAATAATAATTTTTCCGCCGATCATCGCCGGAAGTGGAGAATCGTGCGGGATTTCTTTTTTATTTTTTAAAAGTAAAAAGCCATATTTGTAGAAATAATCAAGCGGTGATCACATGTCGCCGCGGACTTGACAAATCATTTTAAACAGCAACAAAACCCAAGGCGCTGCAAATGAACAACATCAAACCACATTGTGTCAGGTTAATCGTGATGGCAGTCATTGTGGCGCTCACGGCGACGGCCTCTATGGCGCAGACGCACAGGACGAGCATCAGGGTGGCGGCGGCGGATTCCGGGCCTTCCGACAAGGAGATGGCCGACATCGTCTGCGATGGGCGGCACGATGAGATTCCGCTCCGGCGGGCGCTGGAGTCGCTGGGCGGCTGCGGCAGGCTTGAGATGGCAAGCGGCAACTACATCATCGACAGTTTCTTCACGGCGGAGGACGGCAGCGGCTATGTCCTCAGGACTCCTTACGATTCGAACATCCGTATCGAGGGCGACTTGCCGAACTGGAACGGCGAGGGTGTTAGGCTGAGGGTCTCGCAGGACTGCTATGACTCCCTTTCGGACGAGGTGACATATTCAGTGATCTGCGGGACGGCAGGGGACTTCGCGCAGACGATGTCGCAGAATCTGGAGGTGGCGAATGTCGCCGTGTATCTGCCGGACAACAGGAAAAGGATCATCTGCATCGACGGCTACAACACTGGAAGAATGAGCAAGGAAATAGAATAATGTTAATAATCACTGTATAAAAGCAACTTACAATGAACCACAGAATCTTAAAATCCATTTTGGCGATCGTAGTGGCCGGAACGGCCGCCACCGCCACGTCGGAGGCCAAGGTTGAGCTTCCGCAGATCCTCAGCGACCATCTGGTCCTCCAGCAGAAATCACAGGCCAATCTTTGGGGCAAGGCCGCGCCTTCGTCGAAGGTGACGCTGAAAGCCTCGTGGGGGACGGAGGAATATTCAGTCAAGAGCGACCGCGAAGGCAATTGGAAACTTGCCGTGCAGACTCCGGCGGCGGGCTACACGGCATATTCAATCACCATCGCCGACAAGGACGGCGCCGTCACCTTGAGTGATGTCCTCGTCGGTGAGGTCTGGCTTTGCGGCGGGCAGTCCAACATGGAGATGCCGCTGAACGGATTCTGGCATTGCCCGGTTGAGGGTTCCCTTGAGGAGGTGGCCCTGTCGGGACAGTTCAGGGACAAGATCAGGCTGGTGAAGATTCCTAAGACGGGAGCCGAGACGCCTCAGGAGACCGTTGAGGGTAGGTGGCAGGTCAGCGGGCCGGCGACCTCTGGAACGTTCACCGCCGTGGGCTGGCATTTCGCCAAGATGCTGAATGCTGTGCTGGACGTGCCTGTGGGTCTGGTCTCATGCAACTGGGGAGGCTCGGCGCTTGAGAGCTGGCTTCCGAAGGATGTGGTGTACACCTATCCGGAGAACACTCTGCCTTCGGGACAGTACGCATCCAAGAAGGATCCGGACGGATCGTACAACTGTGCCAGCCCGGCAGTCATGTACAACGGCATGATCTATCCTATCCGCAACTACACCTTGAAAGGGTTCATCTGGTACCAGGGTGAGACGAACTCCGGCTTCCCGCAGTACTACGCGCAGAGGCTCGCCGACATGGTGAAGGTCTGGAGAGACCTCTGGGGACTGGGCGAGATGCCGTTCTACGAGGTTGAGCTGGCTCCGTTCACCTATGGCGGCGACGGCACCACGGGCGCGAAAATCCGCGAGGCGCAGCACAAGGCGGTGGAGCTGATCCCGGGCAGCGGAATAGCCAGCATCAACGACCTGGCCTATCCTTATGAATATGACGAGATCCATCCTCGCCGCAAGAAAGAGGTCGGAGAGCGCCTCTCCTACCTGGCTCTGAACAGGACTTACGGCATGGACTACCTTCCGTGCGAGGGACCGAGGTTCAAGAGCTACGAGGTACGCGGCGGCGAGATCGAGGTCGCGTTCTACAATGGCGAGAGCGGGTTCAGCCCTTGGCACGACATCGTAGGCTTCGAGATCGCCGGTGAGGACAAGGTCTTCCATCCAGCCGAGATCCGCAGAGGCACCCAGCTGAACACGGTGATTGTGAAGAGTGACAAGGTTCCGGCTCCTGTGGCGGTGCGCTACTGCTTCCGGGATTTCCAGGTTGGAAACTTCACTGGTCGCCGCTGCCTTCCGGTAATACCGTTCAGGACTGACAACTGGTGATAAGGCCGCTTCGGCAGGCTCATTGACCTGGTGGTACGGTTGGTGAGCCTGCGGACAATGATAAAAAAGTCTTGCAATTTTTCGGTTTTCCATAGGAAATCCGTAATTTTGCAAGATTTTTAATAGTATATGCAAGAGATTAGGAACATCGCGCTCATCGCGCACGTCGATCACGGCAAGACCACGCTCGTGGACAGGATGATCTATCAGGCTAATCTGGTACGTCAGCCCGAGAATCTTGGCCAGCTGATACTCGACAACAATGACATCGAGAGGGAAAGAGGCATCACCATCCTCGCGAAAAACGTGTCTGTCATCTACAAAGGTGTCAAGATCAACATTATAGACACTCCGGGCCATAGCGACTTCGGAGGTGAGGTCGAAAGGGTTCTGAACATGGCGGACGGAGTCCTTCTGCTCGTGGACGCCTTCGAGGGCTGCATGCCTCAGACCAGGTTCGTGCTGCAGAAAGCCCTTGAGCTGGGCAAGAAGCCGATCGTGGTCGTGAACAAGGTGGACAAGCCGAACTGCCGTCCTGACGAGGTTCAGGAAGAGGTGTTCGACCTGATGTGTTCCCTGAACGCCACCGACGATCAGCTTGACTTCAAGACCATTTTCGGCAGCGCCAAGCAGGGCTGGATGTCGGAAGACTGGAGGAAACCGACTTCGGACATCACCCCGCTCCTGGATGCCATTCTTGCGGAAATCCCTGCCCCTAAGGTGGTTGAGGGTACGCCGCAGCTTCAGGTGACCTCCCTTGAGTATTCTCCTTACGTCGGACGTATCGCCGTCGGCAAGCTTACCCGTGGTGAGCTCAGGACCGGTCAGCAGATCAGCCTCTGCAAGAGGTACGACGTGGTAGAGAAGCACAAGATCAAGCAGCTCATGGTGTTTGACGGACTCGGAAAGGCCAATGTGGACAGCGTGCAGTGCGGTGACATCTGCGCCGTCGTGGGCATTGACGGCTTCGAGATCGGGGACACGATCGCGGACAGCGAGAATCCGGAGGCTCTTCCTCCGATCTCCATTGATGAGCCGACGATGAGCATGCTCTTCACCATCAACAACTCCCCGTTCTTCGGCAAGGACGGCAAGTTCGTGACTTCAAGGCACATCAAGGATCGTCTTGACAAGGAGCTTGAGAAGAATCTCGCCCTCAGGGTCAAGCCGGGGCTGAACGCGGACTCGTTCGTGGTCTACGGACGTGGTGTGCTGCATCTTTCGGTTCTTATCGAGGAGATGCGCCGCGAAGGATTCGAGCTTCAGGTAGGACAGCCGAAGGTGCTGGACAAGACCATCAACGGACAGCGCTGCGAGCCGATCGAGGATCTTTCGATCGAGGTTCCGGAGCAGTTCGTCGGCGCGGCGATCGAGCTCGCTACCCGCAGGAAGGGCGCTCTTCTGCACATGGAGCCGAGAGGTGACAGGACGCTGTTGAACTTTGATATCCCTACACGTGGACTCATGGGACTCAGGAGCAACCTCCTGACCGCGTCCCAGGGCGAGGCCATCATGGCGCACAGGTTCAAGGAGTACCAGCCTTACAAGGGTGAGATCGAGAACCGTACCAATGGTTCGCTCGTTTCCCTTGAGACGGGAACCGCGATCGCATATTCAATGAACAAGCTTCTGGACAGGGGCAAGTTCTTCATCGACCCGGGTGATGACATCTACTGCGGCGAGGTGGTGGGCGAGCACACGAGGGAGAGAGACCTCAACATCAACATCTGCAAGACGAAGAAGCTCACCAATGTGCGCGCCGCCGGTTCCGATGACAAGGTCGTGCTGCCGCCGCCTGTGAAGATGTCTTTGGAGGAAATGCTTGAATATATTCGTGAAGACGAGCTTGTGGAGGTGACTCCGCACCACCTCAGGATGCGCAAGATCCTTCTTGATCCGATGGACAGGAAGCGTTCCGGCAACTCCGGAGATGATGAATAGGCAAACTATTTGCGAAAAGATTTTATATTCGGAAAATTTTTTATACCTTTGCAACCCTTAAATCTGTTTACTGGATCGATGGAAGATAATTTAACAGTTCCTATAAATGGATTGTCCCAAGGACGGAAGGAATTCCGTTGGAGGGTAGGGAAGACGTTCTTTGATCATTTTGAGAATTCAGAGATTCTGGCCGCGGATCTGGATGTTGAGGTTTCCGCCGAGAAGTCAGGACATTTCATCGGGATTGACTGTGATGTCACCGGGGATGTGACCGTGGCTTGCGACAGATGCCTTGAGGATTTGAGGCTTCCGGTCGAGACCGGATTCCGCCTGAGTGTCAAGTTCGGTCAGGAACCGGCTGACAGCAGTGACGCCGCGGAAGGGGAAAGGGAGATAGTCTGGCTTCCGGAATCGGACGCCGACCTCGATTTGGGGCAGATAGTCTATGATTATGTGTGCCTGTCACTTCCGGTGCAGAGGGTGCATCCTGAGGGAGAATGCAATCCGGAGGCCATGCGGTATCTGAGTTCTGAGGATGAGCAGAGTGGGGATTCCCAAGGCAGGGATGCTTCATTGCCGTTCGCGTCATTGAAGGATCTGATTGATAAAGTGAAATAATAAAAATTTAAGAATAATTAACTATGGCACATCCGAAACACAAAGTCTCAAAGCAGAGAAGAGACAAGAGAAGGACCCATGATTTCGCTCCGGTTCCTACTCTCGCTACCTGCCCTAACTGCGGCGCAACAGTGATGTATCATCACATTTGCCCTGAGTGCGGTTACTACAGAGGACGTCAGATCATCGAGAAGAGCGCGGAGTAGTCTCTTCGGTAGAAAACTAATGGTCCCATAGTTCAACGGATAGAACGGAGGTTTCCTAAACCTTAAATATAGGTTCGATTCCTATTGGGACTACAAAAGAGGCTCGCCACAAAGGCGGGTCTCTTTTGCGTTATTTGGAATATTTGATTATTCTGATTAATTTCGTAAGACGTTTGATTATTGATTATGCCGTCACAGATGCTGCCGTCATTGCTGCTTTACATCCTGGCTCTGGGGTACACTCCGGGGCCGTCTAACCTGTGCGCGTTCCATTCCGGAATCCACTTCGGAAGGAAGCGTGCGATGCGGATCTGGTGGGGTTTTGTGATTGGATTCCTTTTCATAGACGTGACTTTGGTGCTGGTGGCGCATTTCCTTGGCGATGTGCTTGGGCCTTATGTCAAATGGCTGTCATACGCCGGAGCCCTATACATGGTCTGTCTTGCGGTGATGATCATCGTCAAATCCGGCCAGTCGAAGGAGGACATGGCGAAATCCTGCACGGTAAAGACGGGAATTGCCATCGAGATAACAAACGCCAAGGTCTGGATGTTCTGCCTGACGGCCCTTGGAACATTTGTCCTGCCATATTCAAGCTCATTCATCGAACTTGCGAAAGTCGGTGCCTTATTGACCCTTGCCGGTCCGGTGGCGAACCTGGTCTGGCTTGTGGCCGGCTCGGCGCTTGACAGCCTGACGGAAAAGTACGGCAGAATCATCGACATAGTCCTTGCCGCTGCTCTGGTTTTCAGCGCGGTCATGCTGATTTTCTGACGGATTGTACACGTCTATCTCCGAGGGAAACGGACGGTAAAGCACGCTCCCTTGAGGGAGAAAGACTTGGAGTAGAAGATCTCCCCGTTGCATTTCTCAAGAATATTCCTGCAGATGGACAGGCCCAGACCGGTGCCGTTGCTCTTTGTCGTGAAGTTCGGGGTGAAGAGTTTCGAGCGGTTTTCCTCACTGACTCCAGGGCCGTTGTCCTCGAAGACGATGTCGTAGAATCCATCCTTGGAGGACAGACGTAATGACACCACAATCCGACCTGTAAACGGCTCCAGCCCTTTTTCTTCCGCCTCCGTCTGAGCGTTCTCTATAGCCTGGACAGCATTGTTTATCAAGTTGACGAACACACGGGTAAGCTGTGGTTTCGGCCCCATGACAGTGGCGTTGTCAAGTCCCATGTAGGAGAATCGGATGTTGTCCCTGCTGTCGAACAGGTCGATCTCTTCCTTCAGAAGGTTGTCCAGATTGATCTCCACCGGTTCCTCCGTGTAGAGTTTCGCGAAAGTGGAGAATTCATTCGCGGTGTCAGCCAGCAGGTCTATCTGCTTGAGAACCTCCACGGAAATCTCATCGAACCGGTCTGCCCATGCCGGATTCCCGTTCTTCTTCATTCTGATAAGCCTCTGGATCTGAAGCTTTATCGGGGTGAGAGGATTCTTGATCTCATGAGCGACCTGACGCGCCATGGTGGCCCACGCCTTATCCCTTTCCGCCTGGGTCAGTTTTCTGGTGGAGTTGTAAAGGTCGTGCACCATCAGGTTGTAGGCCCGGACAAGCCGCGCGACCTCGTCATCCCTCTCGTAAACGATATATTCAAGATTGTTGATGCTTGCCTCGTTCATCTTGCGTCCCATCTCGGACAGAGGCTTGAACATCTTGTCCACCGCCGTGGCCATGATGAACCTGGCCAGAAGGAGCAGAATCATGAACACGGTGATGACAGAGATGGAGTGCAGCACGGCCTCGGACTTGAAGTCGAAGCTCTCGTCTGTGAACGGCGAGCACATGATGGCGATCATACTGCCTTGCGCGTTGAACACCGGGGCGTAGAGGAAATATGTCCGTTTGTCTCCGATGCTCTCCTTTCCGATGTAGTATCTCTTGTTTTTGTATATGATGCTTTCAAACGCGTCCGGATTCATCCTTGAGCCGAGAAGCATCCTGTCGAACACTTCAGGGGTGGTGGAGCGGAATTCCTTGCCGCTTGTGGTGTAAAGGGTGATGTCGGACTTCATCGTGTTGCTGATGTCCTCCAGGATGACTGACGCCTCCTGCGCGCTGAAGTCGGTGAAATCCTGTACGTACCGGCATCTGGCCTGAAGCAGTGTCTGGAGTGAGTTGACCTTGTCGGCCATGGAGGATTTCAGGTTGGCGTTGTTCCTTCTATATACGAACAGCACGCTGACGGTAGCCAGCGCTATAAGCGTCATGACCAGTGCCATGAGCATCGCCGCGTTGATCCTGGACTTGTAATAGTTGCTCTCCCGTTGCCTTGGATGGATGCGGGTGAGTGTCAGGAGGGTAAGGCAGAAGTAGAATACCAGCGTCAGGAATAGGAAGGCGACGATGTAGGAGAAATCCTCGGTTTTGGGCCTTGAGACGATGATAAGGTTATTGTCGGAGATCTTGTTGACGAAATGTGTGTAACCGTTCATCCGAACCACACCGTCATCAGCCTCTTCGATCTCTTTCTCAAGCTCATCGTCCACTATGGTAGGATACGAGTAGTTTCCCTTGTAGGATGTCAGGGACTTGTTGGAATACTTCGCGTATGAGTACCTTGCCGGAATCAGCACGTCTCCAGGGGCGGAATAGCCAAGCAGGCGTGCGTAGCCTTTGTTCTCGCGGTTCGACTTGGGTGACACCCGCATGAGCATCATCGTGACCCCGCTGCCGGGGTTGTAGTAGGCGAAGCTGCCGGCATAGAGACTGTGGCCGCCGGAGTCCCTCATGTACCTGAATCTGGAATCCGCGGAAATCACCTTTCCGCGGCTGATCATCTCGGTGAAATATGCTATCGCACCCTTGTCCTTGACGTTCTCCGGGAAGAGCTCCACAATGATGTCGTAGTCCTGTGAGGCTCTTGGCATGTAGCTTTCTATGATTCTGTTCAGGATGATGCCGTTGCTGTTCTGTATGGCTGACAGAGTGGCGATCAGCTGGTCGGAAGCGATCTTGTCCTCCACCCGTCGCAGCTCAAGCTCAAGACTGATGTCTCTTTCCATGGACAGTCTGTTCGCCCACACATTGACCCTGTTCTGCTCTTTCCGGAATCCAAGTGTGCCTGCCATTATCACCATGTAGGCGGAGAAAATGACCGCTGTGACTGTCCTGCTTCCCGCTGAGAACAGATCATGCCTTATGCCGAGCAGGTGCTTGAGGGCTGGCATGAGCATCTGGGTCAGCAGCGGAATGGTCATTAAAAGCCCTGTCAGTGTCAGATAGACGAGAAAACTGAATATGTTCAGGTCGTTGAGCCGGTATAGCTCAAGCGAGATGTTGGAGTTCAGGATTATGCTCTTGAATATGATGTGGACAAAGGCCAGGACTCCTATGACCAGAAACGACACGCAGGTGGTATATGTCCATAGAGTGCCTTTGACGTGCCGGCTCTTGAGGATCCTTCTGAATATGTCGTTCCTGGTCACGAATGAACAGCTTACACAAAGCACTATGAGCATTGATGCTATCAACACCGCTCCAAGGGAATTGAACAGCTGCCCGTCCGCATAGACCGTAGGCGAGAATAGCCTTGCGCTGTTCTTCATGTTCTCGCCCCAGAGATAGGTGGCCACGATCACCGCGAGAAGCCCGGCCAAAACCATGAGAAGCCGTTTCATGCTTCTCTTTTCGGCCAGATGCAGGAGTGACGCGATGGTGAAGCAGGCGATGGCAAGCCAGATCATTGTCGAGTGGGTCGCCGCTGATTGGCCGGAGACCGGGCTCGACATGATTTTGAACACAGGCTTTCCGTCGAACGTAACTGCCGAGCCGCTGCTTTCCGACAGCGGGACGATGGTGTAGTTCCTGCCAAGACTGAGTTTTTGGTTCACCCCGTTTGGACTATCCTCGGACATCGAATCGACAATCTCAAGCCCGGCTATCACCTTCCTGCTCCCCAAGGTCTCCGCTTTCACAAGATACCATTTCTGGCCATAGTTGACGAATGACGGCTCGGAAGTGACTTCGGCGAGCGGTGAGTTTATGCTTTCTCCAGGCTTGGACAGCCTCGGGAAAACTATTCTGGAGGCTATGTTGTCGTTCCTGACCGGGAACTGGTTGCTCCATGACTGGAGAGTGTCGTCTATGTATCTGTAGATGACCATGTCGGACGGCACGTCATTGTGGCCGGCCCATACCCTGCGGTCGGCCGTGAGGGCCGATCCGATATATTCATCCAGAATGTGCAACCTTTTGCTGACGGCTCTGCTGACCTTGACGGCTTCCCTTTCCGTGTTGCCCGGAAGCTTGCTGACAGACAGCGAGAACACGAGAAGGATCACGGCGAACGCCAGGAATCCTCCCGCCAGGAAATTCTTTATGCCAAACCTCTTTATGCTCATTCGTGATGGTATGGTTCTCCTTTTATTATAGTGAACGCCCTGTAAAGCTGTTCAGTGAATATGGTCCTGACCATCTGGTGCGAGAAAGTCATCCTCGACAAGGAGATCTTTCCGTCGCATCTGTCATAGACCGCGTCAGAGAAGCCGTAGGCGCCGCCGATCACAAATACAATATCTTTGCCACCGCCGAGCGTCATCTTCCTTATTTCTTCCGCGAATTCGATGGAACGGTACTCTTTCCCATGCTCGTCCAGCAGTATGACCCTGTCGGATGGTTTTATGTTCTTGAGTATCAGTTCACCCTCTTTCCACTTGATCTGCGCTTTCGACAGCGCCGAGGTGTTCTTCAGCTCCGGGATCTCGCAGACCGTGAACGGCACATAATGCGACAGTCTGGAAGAATATGTCTCCAGACCTTTCCGTACCCAATCTATGTCGGTCTTCCCGACTGTCAACAAGGAAATCTTCATCTGATGATAACTTTGGTGGTGTTCCTCTAACCTATTCTTTACAAAAATAATGAAGATGTCTTGATTATTCAAATATTCCAAAATGTTTTAATGACGTGGCTCGGAATTTGTAACAGACGATTCCGCTATGAAGGTCTTTGCTAAGATATTCACGTCCTTAACCGTGATGCTGTCCTTGTTCAGCGGCACTGCCGTCGCTGACAGTTATGACGTGTTTGTGCCGATAGCGAAGTATCTGGGCAACGGTGACGCCGAGAGGCTGTCCGCCTGGTTCGATGACAATCTTGAGATAACGATCATGTCCACCACCAACGATTCCAGCAAGAATCAGGCGAAGCAGATTCTCAAGGCCTTCTTTGACAATCACACGCCACGCTCGTTCGAGATCCGTCACACGGCATCGCGGTCCAATTCCAAGTACGCCTTGGGCTTCCTGAACGCCGGCGGTGAAGTTTTCGAAGTCACGATTTTTGTCAGCGACTGCGGGGGGCGGTACAAGATACAGCAGTTGAAGATTGACAGAATCCGATGATTCCGGCTTTGGGAAATTTAATAATGACAACCAGTTTAAGACACATACTTAGAACTTTATCTGTAACCATCATCCTGACGATCCTTTCCATCTCCCTGGCCAGCGCCCAGGCTACAAAGGTGAAAGGGCGTGTCGTGGACGCGTCCACCGGTGAAGGAATCCCTTTCGCCGGAATATATTTCCTGAACTCGACGGTCGGGGTCTCCGCGGATCTGGACGGCTATTACTTTCTGGAGACCAGGGACACACTGACCATGCTGTCTGCATCGATACTCGGCTACGAAGAGCAGGTCGCGAGGGTGAATCCACATAGGTTCAATGAAATCAACTTCTCCCTGAAACCGGTTGTGGATGAGCTCAATGCCGCTGTCGTGAAGCCTGACGACCGTTATATGCGCTCGATTCTGAGAAAGATTGACGAGGCGAAATCCCGGAACAATCCGGAGAGGCGCCAGCTTTACAGCTGCGATGTATATACCAAGATGGAATTGGACATCACGAATCCGGAGAGCCGGATGATAAGCGGTTTCCTGCCTAAGGAGTTCAAGTTCGTCTATGACTATATGGACACCTCCGTAGTGTCCGGTATGCCTTTCCTTCCGGTCTTGATCTCAGAGACAACATCAAAGTACTACCACCGTAAGGATCCGCCTTCCAACAGGGAGATCATCAAGGCCACCAGGATCTCCGGGGTTGACAAGGATCCGGTCCTTGCCCAGTTCACAGGGAATATGTATGTGAAGACCAACTTCTACGACAATTACATCAACATATTCCAGGTGGAGATCCCGTCGCCGCTTTCTTCCTCCGGAATGACCTACTACAACTATTATTTGGTTGACAGTCTTCAGGTCGAGGGGCGCAAGACCTACAAGATCCGTTTCCATCCTTCCCAATGGGTGTCCTCTCCGACCTTCGACGGCGAGATGTCCATCGACGCTGAGGAATATGCTCTCCGGGACATCCATGTAAGACTCAAGAAAGGTTCCAATGTGAATTGGGTCAGGGATATGACCATAGATGTCGTGAACTCCAGGCTTGCGGATTCGACTTGGTTCTACAAGCAGGACAGGATGTATGTGGATTTCTCGCCGACGATGCGGGACTCCTCGAAGATCGTCACGTTCCTCGGCAACCGGCAGATTGACTACTCCAATCCGGACTTCGTAACGACTTTCAAAGAGGACAAGGATGACATCAGCGCTCAGGTCAAGGCCGGGAAGGATGTTATGAACAATGACGAGGAATATTGGCAGAGCGTGCGTCCGTTCCCGTTGAGCGAGAAGGAGCGGGGAATCTACAACATGGTGGATTCCATCAAGAATGTCCCGCTCTACAAGGATGTCTATGCCATAGCTGAGATGCTGGTCAACGGCTTCCTCAACACGAAATATGTCGGTTTCGGCCCGTATTCCTCCTTATACAGCTTCAATGAGTTGGAGGGCGGAAGAATCCAGCTCGGAGCCCGTACCACCAAGGATTTCAGCCGCAAGGTCAGGTTCATGGGATATGCCGCCTACGGTTTCAAGGACAAGACGTTCAAGGGTGGCGGAACGTTCGAGTACATGTTCAACAACCAGCCGACCAGCAAACTGACACTCTCGTACAAGCATGACGCGATGCAGTTGGGCAAAGGTCCGTCGGTCTATGGCGGCGGAAGTCTTATGTCATCGGTTCTCGCCAAGGCCAACAGCCAGAAAATGAGCATGGTGAATGATTACGCCCTTTCCTGGCAAAAAGAATGGTCGCAGAATTTCAACATGATCTTCTCGTTGGAGAGCAGGAGGATATTCTCCAATCCGTTCGTGCCGATGGTTTCCCGCGACGGGAACATATTCAATTCGGTCGGATACAACCAGGCGCATGTCCAGCTCCGTTTCTCGAAGGATGAGATCGTCACCAGAGGGGTGTTCGACAAACACTACATGTACTCGAAGTACCCTGTCGTGACGCTTGACCTCATCGGATCGACCAAGGGAATAGGGAAGAATGAATATTCCTACTTCAGGCCGGAGCTGTCGATCCAGTACACACTGCCGATTCCTCCCCTGGGATTGTCAAAGTTCAATCTGAGCTCAGGCACGATTGTAGGAAAGGTGCCCTATCCCATGCTCAAGATCCACGAGGGCAACGGAACCTACACGTTCTCGCGGTATGCCTTCAACTGCATGAACTACTATGAGTTCGCCTCCGACCTTTGGACCACCTTCTTCTGGGAGCATAATTTCAAAGGGTTCTTTCTTGGCAAGATTCCATTGCTGAAAAGGCTTCAGTGGAGGGAAGTGGCGTCGCTGAGAGCGGCTTACGGTACGGTAAGGAGGCAGAACAACGGAATCATCGGGGATGATAAATCCGGCGCTGTGATGTTGTTCCCTGAGAAGATGGGCAAACTGAACCGCCCCTACATCGAGATGGGAGCGGGAATCACGAACATATTCAGAATCCTGAGAATCGACGCTTTCTGGAGGATGACCCACCGCTATGAGATGAAGGACGGGGTGAAGGTTCCGCATGACAACCGCTTCGTGGTCACCTTCGGTCTGGAGTTCAAGTTCTAAAATCAAATCGAATTCCATATCTTTGCAGATTATGTCCAGAAAATTGACAATATTACTGCTGACAGTCCTTTCGTCAGCTTTGCTTAGCGTTCCGTTCCTGGTTCCGGGGACTGGTTGGTTGTCGTTGATCGCTTTTGTGCCTCTGCTGTGGGCCGAGGACATCGCCACGGGAGACGAGATGAAAGGGTTCTGCTGGTGGCACTACCTGTGCTTCGTCCTGTGGAACGCCGCCACGACCTTCTGGGTCTGCAACGCGACTGTGGGTGGAGGAATATTCGCCATCCTTGCCAACGCCTTCCAGATGTCGCTCATCTTCGGGCTGTTCCGTTGGAGCAGGAAATGGCTAAGCGGGGCGCTTCCTTACATATTCTTCGCTTTCGCATGGATCGCGTGGGAACGGTGGTACCTCACCGACGCGCAGATCAGTTGGCCTTGGCTCGTGCTTGGCAACGCCTTCGCGCGCACGACAGGGTGGATCCAGTGGTATGAATATACCGGGACGCTCGGCGGCTCGCTTCTTGTCTGGGCGGCGAACCTCAGTGTGTTCGGCATTTTGGAATCTCTCGCAAGCGGACGTTGGATGACATTCAATCTCAAGGCTAAGTCCGCGGCCTTGCTGGGAACCTTGGCGTTGTTTGTAGCCCCTCCTATCGTGTCTTTGTTCCTGAAGCCGGAACCTTGTGACGAGACCCTTGACGTTGTCATCGCGCAGCCGAACATCGACCCGTACAACAAGTTCGGAGGAATGACACAGGAGGAACAGAATGAGTTGCTGATCAGCCAGTTTGAGAATATCCCGGACAGCGTTCCCGTGCTGTTGGTCGCTCCGGAGACCTTTACCGACGATGTGGTGACGAACTCGCTTTCCTCCAGCGCTACCGTGCAGAGATTCACCTCGTTCCTTGCCGAACATCCGAACGCCGACCTGCTTGTGGGAGCGTCTTCGAGGACATATCTGAAAAGGGCGCTCAAGCCATCCTACACGGCCCGTCCTGCCGGCAGCGGAGTCTGGATGGAGTCGCACAACTCCGCCTTGATGCTCGACGCCTTCAGTTATCCGGAGATATTCCATAAAAGCAAGCTTGTCGTGGCGGTCGAGATGACACCTTATCCGGCGTTCTTCTGCAAGATCGATGACTGGCTTGGCGGTGTGATGGGGCGTTGTGTCGGCCAGAAAGAGACCGGGCCGCTGCATTTCAATGAATATTCCTACACTACCGAATCGAAAGATACCATGGCCGCTTCGGACCATCTTGAGAGTAGGTCAATGCCAGATAGTGATGTTCCTGCTCAGCATGTCTCTGTGACAGAGACAATTCCTGTGGGCTGCGCTATCTGTTACGAGTCTGTCTATGGGGAATATTGCACCCGGTACGTCCGCAACGGGGCCCGTCTTCTGACAGTGATCACCAACGATGCTTGGTGGGGCGATACCCCCGGCTATAAACAGCATCTGTCATATTCATGCCTGCGTGCCATTGAGACCCGTCGTTGGATCGCCCGCAGCGCCAACACCGGCATCTCCGCTATCATTGATCCGTCCGGAAAAATCGTCTCTCAAACGTCCTGGTGGCAGCCGGAGACATTGAGCGGCAAGGTAGGGCTAAGCGATGAGAAGACTTTCTTTGTCATCCACGGTGACTTCATCGGCCGCCTATCCACACTCATGGCCGTCCTCATCCTCCTCGCGACCCTCGTCCGCCGTTTCGCCAGACAGAGAATATAATGTTGCGGCTATTCTTGCATTATTCAGCGCATTATACAGCACGAAAAAAGGGGACTAAAGCCTGTCCCCTTTCTCATCATAAAGTTCATTCTGCAGAACGGTGTAGTCGGTCACCTCGACAAGGTTGATCCGACATTTGTACTTCTTCTTCCATTTCCCGAGGAAGGATTTGTCTGACAGCATCGTGGTGCCACGTTTCAGATATGCGCCAAGAATCGGGCTGACCTTCAGGGTAAGGTCTGTCTTTCCGTGTTCCACGCAATAGGCGATGTTCCGCTCGATCTGCTCGTCGATGACCGCGCTTGAGGAAATCTTGCCGGTGCCGTGGCACACAGGGCAGACCTCGGCGGTGTTGATCTCGGTCACCGGACGGATTCTCTGCCTGGTGATCTGCATCAGACCGAACTTGGTGAGAGGCAGCACGTTGTGCTTGGCTCTGTCACTTTCCATGAGTGATTGCATGTACTTGTGCAGTTCGTTGCGGTGCTCACCGGAATCCATGTCGATGAAATCCACGATCACGATTCCTCCCATATCCCTGAGCCTGAGTTGCCGTGCGATCTCCTCGGCAGCGATCTTGTTGACCTCGAAGGAGTTCTCCTCCTGGTTGTCGGTCTTGGAGCGGATGCCGCTGTTCACATCGATCACGTTGAGGGCCTCGGTCGTCTCGATGACCAGATAGGCTCCCTGCTTCATCGGCACCACCTTGCCGAACGAGCTCTTGATCTGCCTTGTGACCTCGAAGTGGTCGAAGATCGGATCCTTCCCGTTGTACAGCTTCACAATCTTTTCCTGATCCGGAGAGATCAAGGAAATATATTTCTTTATCTCCTCGTAAACCGCCTCGTTGTTGACATGGATGTTCGAGAACGAATCGTTCAGGAGATCTCTGAGGATGGTGGTGGTCTTGCTGTACTCGGTGAAGAGCAGCTGGATGCCCTTTGACTTGGCCACTTTCTTCCAGGAAGACTCCCATTTCTCAATAAGAGACTTCAACTCGGCCACGAGGACCGCGGCGTTCTTGCCTTCGGCCGCCGTGCGGATGATGGCTCCGTAGTTCTTAGGGAGAATGCTTCTGACAAGAGTCTCAAGCCTTCTTTTCTCTTCCTTTGAGGAAATTTTTTGGGAAATGCTCACCTTCTCGGCGAAGGGAATCAGTACAATGTTACGTCCTGCCAATGAAATTTCCGCGGTCAGTCGTGACCCTTTCGTGGAGATCGGTTCCTTGACGATCTGCACTATCATCATCTGTCCTGGCTTCAGCACGTTCTCGATGCGGCCCTCCTTCTCAAGGATCGGTCCGATGGGAATGCCCGAGTAAAGTTCTCCGAGATCCGTGTTCGGGTTGCTCTTGCGCACAAACTCATCGAACGATGTGAAGTAAAGTCCCAGATCCAGATAATGAACGAATGCTTCCTTCTTGTCTCCGATGTCCACAAAGGCGGCATTGAGCGCAGGAAGAATCTTCTTCACTTTTCCCAGGTAAACATCCCCGACGGAAAAACTGTGCCCTTTGCTGGACTCTTTGTTGAGCTCAATCAGCCGATGGTTTTCCATCAGCGCGATGTGAACTTCTGTCGATGTGACATCGACAATCAAATCTTTCTCAGATTTTTCTGACTCCATAAGGAAATAACAATGGTGACAAAAATAATCCGGCGTCTTGCCGACTTATTTCTTTAACGATAATAAAAAAGGCTGTCCGGCACTTCCGGTCAGCCTTTTTCTTCTAGCAGACTGCTAAAATGGCAGGCACAGAAGCGTATTACTTCTTCTTGTGTCTGTTCTTGCGCAAGCGTTTTTTACGCTTGTGCGTCGACATCTTATGTCTCTTTCTCTTTTTTCCGCTTGGCATAATAAAAGAAGTTTAAAAATTATTTTTCCTCCTTGACTGCATTCACGAAGATCTTCGCTGGCTTGAAGGCCGGGATGTCGTGTGCAGGGATGGTCATAGTTGTCTTCTTGGTGATGTTTCTAGCTGCCTTCTTCGCTCTGTGCTTAACAATGAAGCTGCCGAATCCGCGGAGGTACACAGGCTCTTTCCTGATGATGGAACCCTTTACGGTGTCCATGAAAGCCTCGATAACGGACTGAACTGCGATTTTCTCGATTCCGGTTGACTTTGCAACCTCATTTACGATTTCTGCCTTTGTCATAATCTATAAATTATTTATTTGATTTACCATAATAATCCCCAAAGTTCGTTTGAGGATACAAAAATAGACTTATTTTTTTAATATTCAAAATCAGATACATAAATTATTATCCATATTTTTTTGGCACGGTGATTGACCATATTCCAGAATGCGTCTTGGACTTCCGGATTTCTGACAAAATGTCAGAGGAAATCCGTGACGTTTTTAGATGAACATTATGAACACAGAGAACAATAAGGACATTTTCTTCCCGGCGGGGACCGCGGAAGTGAACATAATCCCTGTGATGCAGGGAGAAGAGCAAATGAAGGTCGAGTCTGGTGACCTTCCTGACACTTTGCCCATTCTGGCTTTGAGGAACGCGGTGCTGTTCCCAGGAATGGTCTATCCTGTCACCATAGGACGCCAGAAGTCAATCACTTTGATCAAGGAGGCGGAAAAGCGTGACTCTTTCATCGGAGCCGTCCCGCAGGTGGATGTCACAGTGGAGGACCCTACCGAAAAGGATCTTTATGAATATGGTACAGTGAGCCGTGTCATGAAAGTCCTTGAGATGCCTGACGGCACGATCACGGCCATCATTCAGGGAATCAAGCGCTTACGTATGGACGGAGTTCTGTCTTACGAACCGTATATCACCGCCAGGGTCAAGTACATAGAGGACATCATCCCGGAGAACGACAACAGCACCAAGATGATCGCCGAATCCCTGAAGGAGAAGGCCGCGGTCATCATAAAGTCCTCGTCTTTCGCTCCGAAAGAGGCGGTAGGCGCGCTCAAATCCATCGACAACTACGCTTTCCTCGTGAACTTCATCGCCACCACGGTCGAGATCGAGAACTTCATGGAGAAGGTCCAGCTGCTCGGGATCGACGACATCACCGTCAGGGCTATGAAGCTTCTGCAAGTGCTTGACACCCAGATCCAGCTGTTGAAGATCAAGCAGGAGATCAACCAGAAGGTCAAGAGCGACATCGACCAGCAGCAGAGGGAATATTACCTTAACAATCAGCTCCGTACCATCCAGGAGGAGCTTGGAATGGACGAGGAGGAAGAGTTCGAGAAGTTCCGCGCCAAGGCCAAGACGAAGAAGTGGCCGGAGGCGGTCGGAAAGCAGTTCGAGAAGGAGCTTGCCAAGCTTGAGAAGTACAATCCATCCTCTCCGGACTACAGCATCCAGTACAACTACATCGAGTTCTTGCTCGATCTGCCTTGGGGCGAGATGTCAAAGGACAACCTCGACCTGAAGCACGCCCAGAAGGTCCTGGACAGCGACCACTACGGCCTTGACACAGTGAAGGAAAGGATCATTGAATATCTTGCCGTCCTCAAGCTGAAAGGGAATATGAAGTCCCCGATCCTGTGCCTCTACGGGCCTCCGGGAGTCGGTAAGACCAGCCTCGGCAAATCCATAGCAAAGGCTCTGGGCAGGAAATATGTCAGGATCGCCCTCGGTGGTATGCACGACGAGGCGGAGCTGCGTGGTCACAGGAAAACCTATGTCGGTGCCCTTCCGGGACGTATCCTCAACGGAATCGACAAGGCCGGCACATCCAACCCGGTAATCGTTCTGGATGAGATCGACAAGGTCGGCAACGACTACAAAGGTGACCCGTCGTCCGCTCTTCTGGAAGTGCTTGACCCGGAACAGAACGTGGAGTTTCACGACAACTATCTGGACATCGACTACGACCTGTCCAATGTCCTGTTCATCACCACGGCGAACAACATCTCCACGATCCAGTCAGCCCTGCTTGACAGGATGGAGTTGATCAACGTCACAGGCTACCTGGCCGAGGAAAAGATGGAGATCGCGAAACGTTACCTTGTGCCTAAGCAGCTGGAAGAGCACGGAATAGGCAAGAAGGAACTCCGCATCGACAAGGCCGCGCTGGAGAAGATCATCGATGAATATACCCACGAGTCCGGTGTTCGTGGCCTTGAGAAGCAGATAGCCAAGATCGCCCGTGTGACGGCCAAGAAGATCGCTCTCGGCGAGAGTTATCCGACTGTCATCAAGAAGGAGCACCTTAAGGAATATCTCGGACTGCCGACCAATTTCCATGACCTTCAGAAAGGCAATGAGGCTCCTGGAGTCGTCACAGGCTTGGCCTGGACGCAGATGGGAGGCGAGATCCTGTTCGTGGAGAGTTCGGTGAGCGGCGGCAAGGGCGTGATGACGATGACCGGTAACCTGGGCGATGTGATGAAGGAGTCCGCCACGATTGCCTACCAGTACATCAAGGCCCATCCTCAGCTTGCCAAAATGACATCCGAGGAATTCGGGGCGAAGGACATCCATGTCCACGTACCTGAGGGCGCTGTGCCTAAGGACGGTCCGTCAGCCGGTATAACTATGGTCAGCTCAATGGTTTCCGCCCTGCGTGGCGAGGCCGTGAAGGCTGGAATCGCGATGACCGGCGAGATGACGCTCAGAGGCCGTGTGCTTCCGGTCGGCGGCATCAAGGAGAAGATCCTTGCCGCGAAACGTGCCGGAGTGACCGAGATCGTGATCTCCGAGGACAACCGCAAGGATGTCGAGGACATCAAGCCGATTTATGTCGAAGGCCTGTCGTTCCACTATGTCAAGAACATTGACGACGTGATTTCGTACATATTCAAAGATTAATTTCTATCTTAGCGGTCGTTATGGACGTAAGGATAGAACAAAGTTGGAAAAAAGCGCTGCAAGGTGAGTTCGAGAAACCCTACTTTGCCGCGCTTGCGCGTTATCTGCACGGTGAGAAGGCACATGGAAAGGTGATCTTTCCTCCGGGACCGGAGATATTCAAGGCATTCGAGCTGACTCCTGTCGATCAGGTCAAGGTCGTGATTCTGGGGCAGGATCCCTACCACGGCTACGGCCAGGCGATGGGGCTGAGCTTCTCGGTGCCGGACAACGTACCCGCTCCGCCGTCCCTCAAGAACATATTTAAGGAGATTGAGGATGACCTCGGGATCAGGATGAGCGGCCGTCCGAACCTTGAGAACTGGGCGCGTCAAGGGGTACTTCTTCTGAACTCGATCCTGACTGTACGTTCAGGTGAGGCGGCTTCGCACAGCGGAATAGGCTGGCAGCAGTTTACCGATGCCGTTATCCGTTATATCTCTGATAATTGCAACGGAGTCGTATTCCTCCTGTGGGGCAATTACGCCAGAAGCAAGAAGGAACTCATCGACACCTCACGGCACTATGTGCTGGAGGCGGCGCATCCGTCTCCTTTGGCACGCGGAGCCTTTTTCGGGTGCCGCCATTTCTCCAGGACGAACGAGATCCTTGCCAGTGAGGGCAAGACTCCGATAAACTGGCAACTGTAATCCGGCTTTTTGGCCATCATATTCAAAGAATTTATAATGAATCGCATAGCATTGTTCCCGGGGTCCTTCGACCCGTTCACGTCAGGCCATCTGAATATCCTGACAAGGGCCTTGACCATCTTCGATGAGGTCATAGTGGCCGTGGGAATCAATCAGGACAAGCGTGGCTTCTTTTCGATGGAGCAGCGCGAGGACATCATCCGTCAGGCGACCCGTGGAATGGAAGGGGTCCGGATCATTCACTATGAGGGACTTACCATCGACATCTGCCGTGAGCTCGGAGTCCGCCACATTGTCAGGGGAGTCAGGAATATGACAGACTTCGACAACGAGCAGGCGATCGCTGACGCGAACCGTCATCTGGCTCCGGAGGTGGACACCATCATCATCCCTACCGCTCAAGGCTATTCGCACATCTCCTCATCCGCCGTTCGTGACGTTGTACGCCACCACGGCGATCTGTCGCAGTTCATCCCTAAGGGAGTCTCGTTGCCGGAGGTAAGATGAGAGGAGCCGCGGGAATATTCATTGGCCTCGTCCTGTGGCTTTTGCCGTCCTTCGGCTGCCTGGGACAGATCGACTCCACGCGCCTGAGGGAGTTGGACGGGCGGCTGGAGGAATATTTCCGCACCCTTGAGCCAGAGAGGATCGAGGTGAAGAACCGGGAGTGCGACCTGCTGATCGGTTCGGCCTCGGATTCGCTTCTACGCCGCCACATCGCCTTGAAGATCTACGACCACTATCTGATGTCCCCGGTGATGGGCGACGAGGCCGTGGCCATCCACTTGACGGACACCTGGTTCGCCCCGGGTTTGATCGACATGGGAGGGGACGACGTGCTTCTGGAGGCCAAGATCTTCGCCGACTTCAACCGTCAGTCGCTTTTGGGGATGAAGGCACCTCCAGCCAAATTGGAAACTCCTGATGGAGAGGTTGTTGAGATCGGCGGGCCGTCGAGCCGCTACCGTGTGCTTTTCTTCTACGACACGGATTGCGCCAAGTGCAGGCTGGAGACGGTCATGCTGCGTTCCAATCTTAATTCGAAGAACTGGCCGATAGATGTCTATGCCGTCTACACCGGTGTGTCGGCGGAGAGTTGGAAGGAATGGCGCGAGACCAAATTCACTGTTAGGGCCAGTCAGACGAGGGTCATCCATCTTTGGGATCCCGAGATCAAGTCCGACTACCAGATGAAATACGGTGTACTGCAGACCCCCCGGATGTTTCTTGTGGATCGTTCAGGCACCATAATAGGCAGGGGAATGGACACCGGCGCCCTGGACCGGCTTCTAGGCATAGTCCTCTCCCGCGAGGATTATGAATATGGAGGCTCCGCCTCCGCCGTCTTGATGGACAAGCTCTTCATGTCGTATGAGGATTCCGCCCGGTCGGTGCCCTTGTCGGAGCGTCCGTCTGCGGATCGTATCCTCTCCATCGCCAAAACTCTGGAAGACCGCACCTTAGCCCAAGGCGACACCATATTCTTCAAGCATCTGGAAGGCGATCTTCTCTACTGGCTTACCTCTCGCCGCGATGAACTCAGCAAGGAAGGCGCCCTCCCTTTCATCAATGAATATATCCTCTCCCGTCCCGGAATCTGGAACACGCAAGACGACACCCTCAAGGTCGTAGGCCTTGCCCGTATGATGAAAGACCTCCTTTCCCGCACCCCCGTCGGCTCGAAACTCCCGAAGGCAAAGGACCTCATTTCCAAGAGTTCTTCGGCTGAATCTCAGTCAAACACCACCGTCTGGCCGGACCGTATTCAGGAACAGGATGAAGTTAACAACCGTAACCAAGCGTCCGATCGTTCTCTGGAACAGGTCGACGTAAGCGATAAGGCACACGGTGACCATACCTTAATCCAACCTCGGAATGATACCAACGCCCTTTTCCTCCGTGACTGGACGAGGAAATGGAACCGCCTGCGCAGAAAAGGCGGCTACATAGTCTTCCACACCGAAGGCTGCCCGGTCTGCAAGGCCGAACTCTCCGCCGCCGACTCCCTTGGCCTGAGAACCCTGGACGTGAACGTAGATGAGATTATGGTCACCAATCCCGCCCTCGCCAAGTCCCTCCTCGACACTTTCGACCTCTCCTCAATGCCATTGATCCTTCAGGTAGGCCGTCACGGCATCATCCTCCGCCGCTATCTCTCCTTCATTCAAGACAAGGGTTCCCCTAATCTGTAACGGATTTATAATGAATATATTCGTGAATCCTGCCCTCTAAAAATGACTGCCAGGATATTCTAAAACAATAAATGTCAATAAGTGGCGCTCCACTCATTGATACATAGCGATTTATGAATTTCCGCCGGGACTGCCGCAAGTTCACGGAAAATATCTGGCTCCTACTGATTATAGAGCCTTGTAACCAAGATATGCATTCTGTGCTTGCGTCTAATAATTGATATTGCTATAACTATCAAGCCTAAAATGCATAATCCCGATAATTAATTTGTCGCCGCTGCTTTGATCTCTTTTCCACGTCCCTGTTTTCGCGTCCCTGTTTTCGCGTCCCTGTTTTCGCGTCCCTGTTTTCGCGTCCCTGCTCCGGCGGGGAATGATGGACATTCACCCGGATAGGGCGCGAAGCGTAAGTCCGTCATTCCCCGCCGGAGCAGGGACGCCTAAATCCGAAATCTAACCGATAACTTTACGCAGCACCCGAGTCAGCTGATCTGAGCACGAGGTCCCGCGTCCGTGGCAATTGACTCCCGACAGGATCTCGACCGCCTTGCCGGCCTCCATCCCCTCCAGAAGCCTCCCGATCGCCTGAAGGTTCCCGTCACAACCTTTGATGTACCTTAAATTGTGGATCTTCCCCTCGATAAGGTCAAAGTCAATCTGAGCCGAGCACACGATCGCGCTCGGAACCGCCGTGATGTGCCTGACACCATCGGTCGTTTTGTCAGACAGGATTTTGAAATCGTCACCTATAGTCATTGTAGTAATTGTTAAACGTTTAAACAAACAAAAATATAAATTTTTTGTGAAAAATAGCGTAACTTTGCACGGCATTTGAAGAGAACCAATGTCGGAAAAACGGATAATTAATTTCTAAATTCATAGAATTATGGTATCATACAAAGATCTTGGCCTGGTCAACACCAGAGAGATGTTCGCAAAGGCCGTGAAGGGTGGCTACGCTATCCCTGCCTTCAACTTCAACAATATGGAGCAGCTTCAGGCTATCATCCAGGCTTCAGCCGAGGAGAAGTCACCGGTTATCCTTCAGGTTTCCAAGGGAGCCCGCAACTACGCTAACCAGACCCTTCTCCGTTATATGGCCGAAGGCGCTGTTCAGTATGCCAAGGAACTCGGTTGGGAGCATCCTCAGATCGTTCTTCACCTTGACCACGGCGACAGCTTCGAGCTTTGCAAGAGCTGCGTTGACATGGGATTCTCTTCAGTGATGATCGACGGTTCCGCCCTTCCTTACGAGGAGAACATCGCCCTCACCAAGAAGGTTGTTGAGTACGCTCACAAGTATGACGTCACCGTTGAGGCCGAGCTTGGCGTTCTCGCCGGCGTTGAGGATGAGGTTGCCGCTGAGGAGTCTCACTACACAAAGCCAGAGGAGGTCATCGACTTCGCTACCCGCACAGGCTGCGACTCACTCGCCATCTCCATCGGTACCTCTCACGGTGCCTATAAGTTCAAGCCGGAGCAGTGCACAAGAGACCCTAAGACAGGCCGTCTCGTTCCACCTCCACTCGCTTTCAACGTTCTCCACGAGATCGAGAAGAAGCTCCCTGGATTCCCTATCGTACTCCACGGATCATCTTCAGTTCCTCAGGAATATGTCGATATCATCAACCAGTACGGTGGCAAGCTTCCTGACGCTGTAGGTATCCCTGAGGAGCAGCTTCGTGAGGCCGCCAAGAGCGCTGTCTGCAAGATCAACATCGACTCTGACTCCCGTCTCGCCATGACCGCCGCTGTCCGCAAAGTCTTCGCCGAGAAGCCAAGTGAGTTCGACCCAAGAAAGTACCTCGGACCAGCCCGCGACGAGATGAAGAAGCTCTACGAGCACAAGATCGTTGACGTTCTTGGTTCAAACGGCAAGGCTGAGTAATTTGTCTGTGGAGCGTAAGCTCTTGACAATCAGTTAGAAATATGATTCCCTCTGGTCGATTTCGACTGGAGGGAATTTGTTATATATTCATTTATAGTTATTTACTTATCACGGTGGAGCTGTGGTGGGTCACTTCGACAGGCTCAGTGACCGGAGCGACCGAAATTCGGTTCTCGAAACCGTCGGGACGCCCATAATCGGTTCAGTGGGCAAAAAAAGGTGAGACAAAAAGGTTTGGGATTATCATTTTTATGCTTAATTTTACCGGAAATTTGAACCACATAATTGAGTATGCGTATCAAAAAGACGCCGATTGCGGTGATTTTGTTGCTTTTTGTAAGTCGGACTGTGGGAGCGCAGGACGGTAACTTGGTGAATATCGGGCTTCAGGCCAGGGTGGATTACCAGCGGGAGTACCTGGGCGGGGATGCCGTCAAGGGCAACTGCGGCTTCAAGGGCAAGAATGTCAGCATTCTGATAAACGGAGAGTTCAACGAACATTTCTCCTACAACTACCGGCAGCGGCTCTACCGCGGCCATGGCAGTGAAAGTTTCTTCAACGCCACGGACTTCCTTTACCTCACTTATAGGCCGGACGAGCGTTGGAGCTTCTCCGGCGGCAAGCAGATTGTCGAGATCGGAGGGTATGAATATGACATCGCTCCTATCGACATCTACTTCTTTTCCGAATATTGCAGCAACATCTCCTGCTACCAGATGGGAGTCAACGCGGGATATTCATTTGGCGGAGGAACTGACCTGCTGCGGTTCCAGCTCTGCCAGAGTCCATTCCGGCGGGAGAATAGTGACCTGTATGCCTACAACCTGATGTGGAACGGCTCCCATGGCTGTTTTGATTCCATCTGGTCACTGAATATGATTGAATATCTTCCCGGAAAGTTCATCAACTATCTCGCCCTCGGCAACCATTTCTCTTTAGGGAAGTTAACTGTGTTCGCAGACTTTATGAACCGGTCGCTCGTGGACAAGATGTCGTTCCTGAGGGACTTCACGCTCATCGGTAAGGTGGCATATTCATTCAATGACAAGTTGAATGTCTTTGGAAAGGCGAGCTTTGACCATAACGATCTTGACAGGGAAGGGGATTGGTGTGTCATGCCGGGCACATCGATGGGAAGAGTCGGCTGCGGTGTGGAATATTTCCCGCTTGCTGACAAGAGCATCCGCCTCCACGCCACATTCTGCCACTCATTCGGGGACAACGGCAACCCTGCCGGTGTCTTGCTTGACAACCAACAGATCGCCAGCGTCGGCCTCACCTGGAGGATGAGTCTGCTCAAACGATAGTTTTTGAATATTCCGCCTCTAAAGCGTTAACAAGCCTGTTATGAATAAGACCAAGAAAAAGTCTTCGAGCCCCGCCCTGAACGGGGTTATCTGCCTTGTCATCGTCATCGGTTTCTTCACCTATCTTGGTGTCTCGATGGGTATGGCCAATATGCTCAACACCGTGATGAAAACCGCACATGATCTTTTGATCAACACCGTGTTCTACCTGATGTCCATCTGTGTGCTGATGGGAGCGCTCAGCCGCCTGTTCGCCGAGTTCGGGGTGGTATCCATTCTGGAGAAACTGCTCCGACCGCTGATGAAGCCGTTGTTCAACCTTCCGGGAGTCGCCTCGCTGGGCGCCGTGATGACATTCCTATCGGACAACCCGGCGATCATCTCGCTGTCAAAGGACATGAGATTCAGCAAATATTTCAAGAAGTACCAGCTGATTTCCCTGACCAATTTCGGAACGGCGTTCGGAATGGGACTCATCGTGATCGTCTTTATGATGGGGCAAGGCTTCTTCAAGGAGTCGCTGATCGGCCTTTTCGGGGCGTTCTGCGGCTGCATCGTCTCCACAAGGCTTATGCAGAGATTCACGCTGAAAGCTTTCCCTCAGTACCTTACCGAGGAGGCTTGCGAAGGCATTGAGGAAGAGGAGGCCGAAGAAAAGGAAGAGGAGAAGAAGTCGCTTTTCACAAGGATTCTGGACTGCCTTCTGGATGGCGGCCGTTCGGGAGTCGAGGTCGGAATGTCCATCATTCCGGGTGTGCTCATAATATCCACATTCGTGATGATTCTGACTTTCGGCCCTTCTGCCTCAGGTGCTTACACGGGCGCGGCCTACGAGGGCGTGGAGATCCTGCCTTGGCTGGCCGACAAGATCGATTTCGTGTTCAAGGCTCTGTTCGGATTCAATGACCCTCACCTTGTGGCGTTCCCGATCACATCTCTCGGAGCTGTTGGGGCTGCCCTCAGCCTCGTGCCTAACTTTGTGGCCAACGGTTGGGCCGACGGCAACGCGATCGCTGTCTTCACGGCCATCGGAATGTGCTGGAGCGGATTCCTCAGCACCCACACGGCCATGCTCGACTCGCTGGGCTACCGTGAATTGACCCCGAAAGCCATTCTGGCGCACACAATCGGAGGACTCGCCGCCGCTTTCGCGGCGCATTGGAGCTATGTGCTTGTGTCGCTGATTTAGGAGCTGTTTTGATTTGTTTCTGCCATTGGTGCGCTTCGGCGCTTTGACAAGCTCGGCGACCGGAGCGCTTCATTACGACTCCGTTATTTTCCCAGATTGAACGAGATGCCGAAGTTGATGTCTGCGTTCAGCCTCTCGTAAGGGTAGAGCATCGAACCGTTTGCCTTAGCCAACTTGAAGTTGAGATGATCGGAGCCGACGAACATGCTGAATCCGCTCGTATGGAATCCGATTACGGCACCAATTGTCGAGCCGAACTTTGACACTGCGTAGTTCACGCCACAGCTGAACCATCTGGCCGGCTTGAGGTTGGCGAACAGACGCGCCTCCGTCCATGTGTAGCCTCCATTGATGTGGGTTGAGCTGAGGACACCCGCGGTCAAATCCCTGTAGAACGGCATGGAATATTCAACTCCTGCATTGATCGTGGCGGAGATCATTCCCCCGTTCGTGCCGTCTTTCTCCGTCCTCCTGAAATCGAACATGTCCATCATGTCATCTGTCAGGTCTTCGAACTGCTTCTTGAGCGAGTTCTCCTTGTCCCCGTCAAGTGCAACCTCATCGAACCCCTCGAAAGACCATCCTTTGCCGCTGGTCTGCGCGGAGATTGTGTTCTTCCATGACATGTAGCCCAGATCATTGACCGCGAAAGAGATTTTCAGACCGTCGATGACTTCCATCTCGGCTCCGAGATCGATGGCTGCGCCGAATCCGCTTATAAGAGAGCCATCTTCCGTGGCCTCGATGCTGTCGAAGTCAAGCAGATCCTTGTCCGACGGATCCGAGATCTCAGCCCCGCTTTCTCCCTTGGTCTTGATGTCCATGAAAGAGGAGGACTTCAATGTTCCCTGAGATTGGATCAACCATTTGTCTTCGTTCATCTGGATGCTCATCCTGTCGATATTGGCCTCGATGTTCGCTATTCCGACAAGGAATTTAACTCTGGCTCCCACATTCAGACGGTCGGAAACCTGACGGCTGTAGCCGAGGGCGAACTCCAGTCTGCTGTCAATCTTTGCGGAGATGTCTGAAATCTCGTATTGCTGGTATTTTCCTGCGTTCTTCATGAAGTCAAAAAGACCATAAGGCAGATTGACATCCGTTGTGGTCTTCATGCCGGCATCGAAGGTGAGGAAGGATTTCCGGCTTTTGATTCCGAGAGAGAAAAGGGAAATCCTGTTGTTCAGGTTGAGGCGGTTCTCGGGATCCAGTTTTCCGAGGAATTCATCCGCGCTGACGGAAGAATTCATGAAAGTGGTCAACTTGCCGTTGACAGGATAGAGGAAGGTGCTGACTCCCAGGTTGCTCTGCGTCTCCAGATTGAAGGCGCTGATGACCGGAACAGAAAAATAGCTTGTTCTGGAGGCAAAAGCCGGATTGAACTCGTGCCTGTGGTTATAGCCGTCGAGGAAGTACGCCGACCTGAATGATTGCTGGGCGAACGCGCTGCCTGCAGCTAAAACAGAGGCTGCCATAAGTATGATGATCTTTTTCATTTTCTCGTTTTGATTAGAGTTCGGTGTTGATGGCACCTTTGATCTTTATCTTCATGTTCTCCAATTTGATGCTCTGCCTTTTGTTCAGGCAGACGCCTGAATGGTCATTGTCCGCTCCGGAGATTCTATTGTTCATCCTGATGCCGTCAAGTCTGCGCATGTCATCTCCTGATGAGGTCTTGAGGTTCAGCGTCATCGGGGTTTTGGACGGCTTGTCGACTGATCCTGATGAGACATTCCCCTCTATTGTGACGGTGATTTCAGGAATCACGTTGTCCTCCTTGTCAATGGCCGCGGCCGTCATCTCAATGCCAAAAGGTATCGTGTTCACGCAATCGAATGTCACGACCGCGCTGTTGATCTCATAGTCAACGTCTTCGGAATTGAAGATTTCGTTCCAACCGTCGTAGTCGCTGCAGTAGTCGATCCTCATGTCCTTTCCGAACGCAAGCGGGGCGATGATGCTGTAGCTGCAATAGAAATTGTAAGACTTGTCTGTCTGTACGGTGACGAACTCGTCGTCGGCCTTGACGTCGATGTTGGCTATCGAGATTCTCTCGGGCACGTTCTTCACGATGTCGGACAGATTTGAGACCTTGACATTCTGGTAGCCCGATGGCGCGATCTCCCCAGTGCGGGACAGGTAAATCCTGGATGTCATTCCGGATTTCACGGTGATCTTGTCGGTGGCTCCGCCATTGTCACCGATATGGACGGTGTTCCTGGAAGCTCCCTTGTATGATTCGAGATCCGCGTTAAGGCTCATGGTCAAAGGACTGTCGTTGCCGAGAAACAGCATGATCTGCGGGTCGTACAGGTCGAGCACGGCCCCGTCTCCGTTGACAAAGTCTGGAAGTTTGCCGACATTGATGGCCTGAGGAGTGATGGCGACTTTAGGATCGACCTTGACTGTGACATCCTTGATGTCAAGAGAGTTGAGTTTGATGCCTGTGTCGATGTGTACTTCCTCTGGAATGTCGCCGAATGTGTTTCCGAGATCATCGGTGAGCAGGCTCACCTCGAACCCGGTTAGTGTGATGTTGTCATTCAGCAGCATCTTGTGCCTGTCCCGGATGAAACCTTGCCCGGCAGGAATCTTTGTGAGATCTATTCCTGTGATGTCCAAAGAGACTTCACTCATGACCCGGCCCACCTCGACCTGTCCGAACCTGAGAGTGTTGCTCTCCTTGTCAAAGTCGCAGTCAATCTGACCTTTGGAAATGCCCGCGAATATCAGATAGTCAGGAAAGTCAACGGTGAGACCGGAGAGTGTGGCTTTTCCGGTGTTGGCGAGGAAGGTGACCTTGGCGACGGCGTTCCCGTGGATGTCTTTGACATCAGTGACCTCTTCAGGAATATCCTCGTCTATCTCCAGAGGGGTTGTGGACGCGTCGAAAGTTCTTTTCACTGTGAGGCCTTTTGGGACAGGCAGACCTGTGCCTGACAGTCCTGGGGCCAGCTCTTCCATTATGTCAGACCGTTTTATGAGTCCGAGATGTCCTCCATTGGCCATAATGTCGCCGGAGAATCTGAAGGAAGGTACCGTGAAGCTGGCCTCAGTGCGGTTGCCCATGAAAGTCAGGACGTAGTTGTCATTGATGTCCAAAAACAGGACATCTGATTCGTCGCCGTCAAGATTCAGAAGATCCGTTACGAAGATTGTCTCCGAGTTGCCTATCGGGGCGCTGATTTCCCCGTCGATGCAAATTGTCTTGTCTATGTCCTTTGTCAGGTCGTAGTCTTCATTGACGCAGGAATTGAATGTGGCAGGGAGCGTTAGTGTCAATGCCACGAATAGTGCGGTTCTGGTTCTGAAAGACATAAATAATCTGTTTTCAACAAAAAATGATAGAATTTTCACAAAGTTATGCAAAAACGGATGATATTCAAGGCGAACTGTGTGAAAAATAACTATTTTTGCAGCCCATGGACATAATCGGTATAATTGAGGTTTTCGCTCTTGTGACGGGCGTGCCTTACATCGTTCTGGAGGTTCTCCAGAAGAACGGCATGTGGTATTTCGGGATAGCCACAGGCCTTGCGTGCGCATATTCATTCGCCATCCAGCATGTCTGGTCCAACATGTCGCTGAACATTTATTATGTGGTGATGTCAGTCTGGGGGCTTTACCAATGGCGGAAGGACAGCAGACTTCTGGTGGGTGACGGCGGTGGGCAAGATCCCGCTGTCCATCTTGGCAGGATGGACGGAAGGACTGCATTGTGGAGCGCAGTGACCTTCATTGCCGGCACGCCTCTGCTTGTCTGGCTGCTTCATGCGTTGGGCGGCTCAAGCACTTGGTTGGACGCCGCTTCCGCGATGATGTCCGTTGTGGCCACCTATTGGCTGGGAAGATCCATCCCGTACCACTGGCTCATCTGGATCGTCGCTGACATCATCCTGGTGGTAATGTGCTTCATGGAGGGGCAGTACTGGCTGACTCTGCTTTATGTCGCCTATGTGGCCGCGGCTGCCTACGGCCTGTTCCATTGGATGAGAAAAGGAAAATACATCAACTAATTGTTTCTGAATATGAATAATCATAAGAAAATCCTCCTTGTCGGCATCGCTCTTGCGCTCCTTGCCGGGCTTGCGTCCTCCGCCCAGGACAAGAATGTCGTCTATAATGAGGCTTCCGCATTTCCGCTCTATGGAAAATGTGTGGAGGAGACCTCGGCCCGCTACGAGCGTCTTCCTTCGGAACTCAAAGGCGTGGTAAGGGAGCCTGTTTGGGACCTTGGCCGCAATTCGGCCGGACTCTACATACGTTTCCGTTCCAACTCCACAAGAATATGCGCCAGATGGAAGTCCACCTCTCCGCGCCAGTACATGCCGCACATGACCGATGTTGGAGACAATGGTCTGGATCTATATGTTCTTACAAGGAAGGACGGTTGGCGCTTCGCCGGCAGCGGATTCGACTGGGGTGGACGCGACAAGGTTGTGAAGAGCAAGACAATAGTTGCCAACATGAAGCCTGAAATGAGGGAATATATGCTTTACCTCTCCATGTATAACGGTATAGATTCCCTTGAGATCGGCATCGACGAGGGTTCTGTCATCGAGGCTCCTGCGGTTGAAAGCCCGAGGTCTGACAGCCCGGTTGTCATGTACGGCACCAGCATACTTCAAGGCGGCTGCGCCTCGCGCCCGGGAATGGCGTTCACGTCGATTCTTGGACGGAAACTCGACAGGGAGGTCATCAACCTTGGATTCAGCGGCAACGCACGGCTGGACTATGAGATCGCTGAATATATCACCCGTGTCCAGAACCCGAGCCTGATCGTGCTCGACTATGTCCCGAACTCCTCCGCCGAACTGATAAACGAAAGGGGGAAGAAGTTCTTCAGAATCATCAGGGATGCTTTCCCGGATGTCCCGGTGATCCTCGTCGAGGATCCGACATTTCCTCACACCCGTTTTGATCAGAAGATGTTGGAGGAGGTTACATCCAAGAACGCCGCACAGCTTGCCCTGTACAAGAAGCTGAAAAAAGCTGGCGAAAAGAGGCTGTACTACGTCTCCACCGACGGCCTGATCGGCGATGACGGCGAGGCCACTGTTGATGGCGTCCATTTCACCGACCTCGGAATGATGCGCTACGTGGAGAGGGTGCTGCCTGTCATGAGGAAGGCGCTGAGGTAAGTGTCCTGTGAATTAATTATAGTATTTCGCTGGAAAGAAGTATCTTTGCATGATTTTCAACCACGGCGGTGGAAGCATCGCCGGGCATAAAAAGATTCGATTATGATTATCATTGTGGAAAGCGGGGCGACGAAGACCGATTGGTGCGCGGCGGCCCTGGACAAGGAACCTATTAATGTCAAGACCGCCGGCATGAACCTGGCCACTATGCCGCAGGATGTCATCGAGGGGATTGTGGCCGAGGCGATGGCCCGGTTCAAGGCCAAGGGACTGGACTCAAAGGTGTCCGAGGTCCATTTCTACGCCGCCGGCCTGATTGTGTCGGAAGGTGAGAAGGTGCCTCCGCAGGCGAAGGGGCTGGATCACGTGCTCAGGTCGTTGTTCCCGGAGGCTGAGATGGAATATGCCTCGGATCTTCTGGACGCGGCGCGTGCCGTGTGCGGCCACAAGCCCGGAGTCGCGGCCATCATGGGCACAGGCTCCAACAGCTGTCTTTTCGACGGGACGAATGTGGTGAAGAACGTCCGCTCTGCCGGATTCATCCTCGGAGACGAGGGCGGCGGCGCGAGGCTCGGCAGGCTTTTCATGGCCGATTTCCTCAAGGGACTTGTGCCGGAGCCGGTCGCGGGTGAGTTCGCCAGGGATTTCAAGGTTGACTACATGACCGTCGTGCAGAACGTCTACCGTGGCGAGGCCCCTTCAAAGTACCTCGGCTCATTCGCTCCGTGGATTCTTCAGAGGTACGACACCTGTGAATATGTCCGCGGCCTTGTGGAGCAGAATTTCAGGGACTTCATCGAGAGGGCTTTGATGCAGTACGACATCGACAGGTACCCGGTGGGTGTAGTGGGCGGTTTCGGCTATGCCAACAGGAACATCATCAGGAAGGTCGCCGAACCTTACGGAATCCGTTTCTCCACAATCATCCCGGCCCCGATCGAAGGTCTCGTCGAATATCATTTAGGAAAGAAATAATAATGGCTTCGCCGGAGATGTTCCGGCATAAGATGTTATGGAAGATTCAAGAACAACAGAACAGTCCTCAAGGTATGACCACCTTGAGAAGATGTCCACAGAAGAGTTGCTGAACGCGATCAACACTGAGGACAGGACGGTTCCGGTCGCTGTGGCCGGAGCGATACCGCAGATTCGGAAACTTGTGGACGGCATCGTGGAGAGGGTTCCTCTCGGCGGTCGTGTGTTCTACCTCGGAGCCGGGACGAGTGGCCGTCTGGGCATAGTGGACGCTTCCGAGATCCCTCCGACCTACGGAGTCCACGACGTGTTCATCGGCTTCATGGCCGGTGGTGACAGCGCCATCCGCGACGCTGTGGAAGGAGCTGAGGACGACGTCGAGGGAGGCTGGAGAGACCTCCAGGCATATTCACCGACAAAGAATGATGTCGTGATCGGAATCGCGGCCTCTGGCACAACCCCTTATGTGATCGGGGCATTGAAGACAGCCCGCGAGAACGGCCTTCTGACAGGCTGCATCACCTGCAACGAGAATTCTCCGGTGGCCGCGGCCGCCGAGGTGCCTGTAGTGGTCGTTGTAGGGCCTGAGTTCGTGACCGGCAGCACCAGAATGAAGGCCGGCACGGCCCAGAAGCTGGTTCTGAACATGATTTCGACTGTGTCCATGATCCGTCTCGGCCATGTCAAGGGCAGCAAGATGGTGGACATGCAGCTGACGAACCGTAAGCTCGTCGATCGCGGAACCAGGATGATCATGGGCGAGACCGGCATCGAGGACTACGACTTCGCCCGCAAGCTTTTGCTTGAATATGGTCAGGTCCGCGCGGCCGTGAACGCTTACCAGAAAGGTGAGGTTAAGTAGATGACGGTTCCGGAGACATTTCCATCAAAACTTTTGGAGGACGCTGTGCAGGCCATAGGCTCCCTTCCGGGGGTGGGCAAGCGCAGCGCCTTGCGCCTGGCCCTGCATCTGCTGCGGCAACCTTCTGAGAACGTGCACCATTTCGCCGACTCGATAGTCAAGATGAGGGACGAGGCGAAGTACTGCCGGCAGTGCTGGATGATTTCAGACGAGGACATCTGTCCGATCTGCGCCGACAAGTCCCGTGACCATAAGACTATCTGTGTCGTGGAGAATGTCCGAGACGTGATGAGCATCGAGAACACGGGGCAGTATCGTGGTGTTTATCACGTGCTTGGCGGAATAATCTCGCCGATCGCCGGAATCGGCCCGTCGGACATCACGGTCGCCCGACTGGTTGAAAGGGTAAGGGATATGCTCGTGTCCGGAGACGTGAAGCCAGAGGAGGTCGAGATAATCCTGGCCTTGAGCGGCGACGTGGAGGGCGAGACCACCTCATTCTACATCTACCGTCAGATTTCTGAATATCAAGTCAGAGTCTCATCCCTTGCCCGAGGTCTGGGTTTCGGGGATGACCTTGAATATGCCGATGAGCTCACTCTGGGACGCTCGATAGTCAACCGCCAGACTTTCAAGCCATAAGAATTTGCGGATGCTTGTATAAAAGCTTACCTGGCAATGTTATTATCGATAGTTGAATCCCTGCTTCTGGCCGCGTCGCTCTGCGCCGACTGCTTCGCTGTCTCGACGTGCTCAAGCGTCACCCTTAAAGGAATATCCTGGAGAAAGATCCTTCCGATCGCTTTCGTGTTCGGAGTAGTTCAGACTGCACTTATGGCCCTGGGCTGGCTGTTCGGCGACATATTCGTCGGACATATTCATAAAGTCGCCAGTCTCATAGGATTCCTGCTGCTGCTTTATGTCGGCGGGTCGATGATTCTGGGAGCCGTGAAGAACGAGGACGAGTCTCGCGACCTGAACGGCCTCAAGAATGTCATCATCGGGGCCGTGGCCACCAGCATTGACGCTTTCACCGTCGGCATCAGCCTTTCCATGGGTTTAGTCCCTACCGGCAAGATGATGATGGACCTCGCCGCCGTCTTCATTGTGACCATGCTTTCCGTGATCGGAGGAATGTTCGGCGGTCAGAAAATCGGCCAAAGGTTCGGCCGTCCGGCGGAGCTGATCGGCGGCTCTGTCCTCATCCTCATCGGCCTGAACATCCTGCTGGGATTCATTTAGTTTTAGAGTCGTGGGACTAGGAGCGAAGCGACCGAAGGGGTTTCGGGGAAACCTTTCCCCGTGCCCCACCGGGGCTGTCGCGAAGCGACTGGGGGTGAATTAATATTTTACGGAATTATGCACTTTAGGCTTGTTCGTAGTAAAGGCATATTTACGTGGCATTGTTATGGATTGCAAGCCCAAAGTGGATTGTCGCGGACATTAATGAATACCATAGCCTCTCACTATCAAGCTTTTCAGAGACAAAAATGAGGACAAACGTTACTCAACAGAGCCATCCGACACCCTCCGGGAACGAAAAGAGGCGTATATGCATCCCAAAAGTGCAGAAGAAGTCTTCGTGCGCGTGCCGGATCGCCTTTCTGAAGTGACAAAGGAAATAATGTCTCCAATGAATGCTCAGCAGCACCCTCGGGAGACGAAAAGTGGGGGAAACGTTTCCCAAGAGTGCAGGCTGCACTCTTGAGGAGCAAAAGAGGCCGAAAGTGTTACCGAAGGGATTCGGAGCAAGCCTAAAGTGCATAGTTCCGATATTTTATGGACTAAATTTTTTTAGTCCATAAAATATTTTTATTTTTGTGGACTGACTTCTCCGTAATGTCAGCGAATTGAAGTGGAACCATTCCCACGCTCGGGCCGGGAATAATACAGGAAGAGTATGATCGCGATTTTCTACAGACTGAACGGCAAGCTGTTGGTTTCCCAGTCTGAAACGGAGCTTTCTAAAATCAGCAGGGACAATGTCCTTTGGATTGACATCCTTTCTCCGTCCGGAGAGGAGAAACACACTGTGGATGAGTTTCTTGGAGAGGAAATCCAGAGCCGCGCGCAGGCTGAGGAGATTGAGAGTTCGTCACGTTTCTCCGAGACGGAGAACGCGATCTTCGCGAACACCAACTTCCTGATGCCGGGACCGGAGGACTATTCGATGGAGGCCGTCTCGTTCACTTTCGTCGGGAATTGTCTGACGACCTTGAGGGATGTTCCGCTGCGAAGCTTCACCGAGCTCCAGCGCAGGATAGTCGCGATGCCTCAGTCATATCCGAACGGCTACACGGTCTTCGCCAGCATTATGGACCAGCGTGTCGATCTGGACGCGGATATGATCGAGCTTATGAGCAAGGAGATCTCCCAGTACAGCAAGCGAATCAACCAGCAGGAAGACATCGACGAGGACTTCCTCTTGGACATCAATCAGTTGCAGGAGAACACGATGCTTGTGCGCGAGAACATCGTCGATAAGCAGCGGCTGATCTCCAATATGCTTCGCAGCGACAAGTACCCGAAGGATCTGCACAGGCGTTTCTCGGTTCTGCTCCAGGACATCAATTCCCTGATCAACCACACGAATTTCGGTTTCGAGAGGCTTGAGTACCTTCAGGACACGGTTGTCGGTCTTATCAACCTGGACCAGAACAAGATCATGAAGATATTCACCCTTGTGTCCGTGCTCTTGATGCCTCCGACCCTTGTGGCGAGCTTCTACGGGATGAACGTCCCTATGCCGCTGATGGACAAGAGCTGGATGTGGGTGCTGCTGCTCGGTGTGATGCTGCTGACGGTCGCGCTGGTGCTGTTCCTCTTCAAAAGGAACAAGCTTCTGTAAAATAATCCGGTTTTCTTATTGTAAATCAGATGATTTTGCCTATCTTTGCACGCCTTTTGACCGGCCGTGCCGTGTTGGCGTGTCCGGTAGGGCGTAAAAATATTGTTAAACAACTAGTTATCTTTAATTACCATTATGGCAGAAGAAACACAGAAAGTAGCCGAGGAAGCTAAGGTAGAGGCTCCTGTACAGGAAGCGCCTAAGGCCGAGGCCCCGGCAAAGAAAACATCTCTCAACGCATCCGTGGCTCCGGACAAGTTCGACTGGGACGCGTTTGAAGGCGGCGCCGAGATCTACGGCGGCGAGGACAAGAAGTCCATCGAGGACGCTTATGACCAGACTCTCTCCAAGATCGTGGAGAACGAGGTCGTTGAAGGAACCGTTACCGCCATCTCCAAGAGAGAGGTTATCGTCAACATAGGTTACAAGAGCGAGGGTGTCATCCAGGCTCCTGAGTTCCGTTACAATCCAGACCTCAAGGTCGGTGACAAGGTTGAGGTTTACGTTGAGTCCGCAGAGGACAAGAAAGGCCAGCTCATCCTTTCCCACAAGAAGGCACGCGCCCTCAAGTCTTGGGACAGAGTGAACGAGGCGTTCAACAACGACGAGATTGTCAAGGGCTTCGTGAAGACCCGCACAAAGGGCGGTATGATCGTCGATGTCTTCGGAATCGAGGCTTTCCTCCCGGGCTCACAGATCGACATCAAGCCTATCCGCGACTACGACGCTTACGTCAACCAGACAATGGACTTCAAGATCGTCAAGATCAACCAGGAGTTCCGCAATGTTGTCGTTTCCCACAAGGCTCTTCTCGAAGCCGAGCAGGAGCAGCGTAGGGCTGAGCTCATCAGCAAGCTCGAGAAGGGACAGATCCTCGAGGGTACCGTCAAGAACATCACCAACTACGGAGTCTTCGTTGACCTCGGCGGTGTTGACGGTCTCATCCACATCACAGACCTGTCTTGGGGCAGGATCGACAACCCTGAGGAGGTCGTTTCCCTTGACCAGAAGATCAAGGTTGTCGTCAAGGAGTTCGATCCTCAGCAGAAGAGAATCGCCCTTGGCTACAAGCAGCTTACCCCTCATCCTTGGGACAACCTCGACGCCAACATCAAGGAAGGCGACGTTGTCAAGGGTAAGGTTGTCCTCATCGCCGACTACGGCGCTTTCGTAGAGATCGAGCCGGGTGTCGAGGGTCTCATCCATGTGTCCGAGATGTCTTGGTCTCCAAGACTCCACAGCGCTCAGGAGTTCCTCAAGGTAGGTGACGAGGTAGAGGCAAAGGTTCTCTCCATCGACCGTGAGAACAGGAAGATGTCCCTCGGTCTGAAGCAGCTCACCCCTAATCCTTGGGAGAGCATCCGTGACAAGTACCCTGTAGGTTCCGTTCACAAGGCTGTCGTACGCAACATCACCAACTTCGGTGTGTTCGCAGAGCCAGAGGACGGTGTTGAGGGACTCATCCACATCAGCGACCTCTCTTGGAACAAGATCAAGCATCCTTCAGAGCTCGTTTCTCCTGGTGATGTCATCGACGTTCAGATCCTTGACTTCGACGAGGCCAACCACAAGCTCAGCCTTGGCCACAAGCAGCTCACCCCTAATCCTTGGGACGCCATCGAGGAGAAATACCCTGTAGGCTCCGTTGTCGAGGGTACGGTTGCCTCCCTTACCGACAAGGGCGCCAACATCAAGCTTGAGGGTGACGACGAGGGCTTCGCGTTCAGCCGCGACCTCATCAAGGAGGACGGCAAGCAGGCTGTAGTGGGCGAGACACTTCCGTTCAAGGTCATCGAGCTCAGGAGAAGCACCCGCAGGATCCTTCTCTCACACGTAAGGACATACGCTGAGGCCAAGGCCGAGAAGGTGGCCGTTGAGGCTGACAACACCAAGAAGGCGGTCAAGAAGATCAACTCCAACCTGGAGAAGACCACCCTCGGTGACATCAGCGAGCTCGCTGCCCTCAAGGACAAGCTCGAGAAAGGTGAATAATCCATGGATTTTACTTTGACGGTGCTGGGCACGGCTTCGGCCAAGCCCGGCCCCGGAAGGAATCAGAGCGCTCAGGTACTTTCCGTACACGGGCGCTCTTTTTTGATTGATTGCGGAGAAGGCGTGCAGACGCGTCTTCAGGAGTGCCGCATATCCCTGCTGAAGATAGACTCAATCTTCATCTCCCACATCCACGGCGACCACGTATTCGGACTTTTCGGCCTGCTTTCCACGATGGGAATGCTCAGCAGGATGTCGCCGCTGAACATCTACGCTCCAGTCAGCTTCGGCCCGATCCTGAAATTCTTCCTTTCCTACTACGGCGATGGCATCCCTTTCGAGATACGGCATATTCCTATGAATATGAAGGTTCCGGAGATGATCTACCACACCAAGTCTCTGGAAATCTACGCTTTCCCGCTGAACCACAAGATCGAAACCTTCGGCTGGCTGTTCCGCGAAAAGGAGCCTCAGATGAATGTCAAAAAATGGAAGATTGATGAATATGACCTCTCACTCACCGAGATCGGTGCGGTCAAGCGTGGCGAGGATGTGATCCGTGAATATCCTGACGGCACCACCGAGGTGCTGCCGTTCGAGGAACTGGGCTACAAACCGTATGTTCCTCGTTCCTTCGCCTATTGCAGCGACACGGCTCCGTTTCCGGAACTGTCTTCCTGGGTGAAAGGCGTGGACCTGCTCTATCACGAGACGACATACACGGCTGTGTTGGCGGACCAGGCTGCCCAGCGTCATCATTCCACGACTCTTCAGGCCGCGCAATGCGCGTTGGACGCAGGCGTGAAGAAACTCGTCATCGGGCATTATTCCTCACGGTGCAAGAACGTTTCCCAGTACGAGGCGGAATGCAGGAGCATATTTCCGGAGACGTATGCGGCCAATGACACGGATGTCTTCGATGTCCCTTTGGTTAAATTGGACTGAGATGTTGTCAGATTGGGCTTATAGAGACCTTTCGTTGGCGAAAATTCATTATATTTACATTCTGTAGTCAGTAAGCGGCAAAACTTACACCGCCGCGTATTTGACAAGGATCCTTAAAGATTGTAAATATTCAGATGAGAAAGGTTATTATATTCATAAGTATTGTTCTGTGTCAGGTGGCCGCTTGGGCACAGGGCACGCCTCAGGAACGGTATATTCAGAAATGGGCTCCGACCGCTGTCAGGGAGATGTACCGCAGCGGTGTGCCGGCCAGCATCACATTGGCTCAGGGCATTCTGGAGTCCCGTTACGGGCTTTCGCCGCTGGCCTCCGAAGGCAACAACCATTTCGGAATCAAGTGCCACAAGGATTGGAAAGGTAAGTCGATGCGCTACGATGACGATGCGAAAGGGGAGTGTTTCCGGGTCTATGACTCCGCGGACGAGTCGTTTCAGGATCACTCGGACTTTCTTCGCTACCGGGATCGCTACAAGTTCCTTTTCGACTTGAAGACAACTGATTACAAGGGTTGGGCTTACGGCTTGAAGAAGGCCGGCTACGCCACAGATCCCAACTATCCGGCGAAGCTGATAAAGTACATAGAGGACTACAAGCTTTATGAATATGACACAATGACTTCCGAGGAGTCCGAACGTCTTGCGAAGGCCGTGGAGAAAAAAACTGAGGTGGCTTCAGGGGATTCCAAAGTGGATTCCGGCAAGAAACCGGCTGCGGTTAGGAAAGATAAGGCGAAGAAAGACAGGAAAGCTCGTAGGACCAGAAGGAAACGTTCCAAGGAAGTGTCTGAACCTGATGTGATTCCGGCCTCACCATTGTCTCTTGAGGAGCCGAAAAGAATTGACAAGAGCGGGTTGGAGGTGTTCTGTTTCTCGTTGACCCGGGAGGCATATTCCCGCAACGGGGTTCCGTTCATCACCTCGGTGGAAGGGGAAACATATTCAAGCATCGCCCAGTCGTACCATCTTTATCTGAAGGAATTGTTGAGATTCAATGATTTGACTCATTCCGAGGAACTCCTACCGGGTACGGTGGTTTATCTGCAGACGAAGAAGAACCAGTCCGAGAAGGGCCTTGACAAGTACATTGTGGGTGAGGACGATGAGTCTCTGCGTGACATCTGCCAGCGGTTCGCCGTGAAGATGTCCAGTGTGATGAAGATGAATGGCTTTCCGGCCGGTTATGAACCTCGCGAGGGTGACACGATCATCCTTCGCGGTAAGAAGATGAAGAAGTGATGAAGACTTGGAAACTGATAGTTCTGGTCGCCGCGTTGTTGGTGATCGTGATCTTGGGTGCGGTCGGCGGCCGTTGGTACGCCGGCAATCGTAAACCGAACTTCACTGGCAAGGCTGATCTGTATGTCCGTCCGCAGATGAATGTGGATGATGTGCTTGCGCAGATTCCCGACAGCATAGTCGTCAACCGTCACAATCTGTCCCGGGTCGTTATAAAAGAGCTGGCGGACAGCGACTTGAAACCTGGGCATTATGTCGTGGAGAAAAACAAGCCGAGCGTCTATGTGGTCCGGATGCTGAAGAACGGCTGGCAGTCGCCCGTGAATCTGGTCCTTTCCGGCACTATGAGACAGAAGGGCAGGATCGCCCGCAAAATCGCCAACCAGATGATGTTGGACTCCGCCGAGGTCGCCGATGCGCTGAACGATTCGTTGTTGCTTGCCGGTTACGGTTTCACACCGTCCGATGTGTTCTCCCTGATCATTCCGGACACCTATCAGGTCTATTGGACGGCATCTATGAAGGACATCCTGGACAAGCAGAAGGCCGCTTACGATGCCTTTTGGACCGATGAGAATCTCGCCAAGGCCGAGGCTCAGGGCTTGACCCCGAAGCAGGTCTCGATCGTGGCCTCCATAGTGAAGAGCGAGTCGAACCATACTCCTGAATATTCCTCAATCGCCGGTGTGTATCTGAACCGTCTGCATCAAGGAATGAGGCTTCAGGCCGATCCGACGGTGGCCTTCTGCTATGGTTACACCCTCAACAGGATTTTGCTCAAGCATTTGGAGTACGATTCCCCGTACAACACCTATCTGTATGAAGGTCTCCCTCCAGGCCCGATCTGTGTCCCCGACAAGCCGAGTCTTGAGGCCGTCCTGAATCCTGACCGCCACGGCTATCTCTATTTCTGCGCCAACGCCGCAATGGACGGCACCCACAAGTTCGCCGCCACCTATTCCGAGCACCTCCGCAACGCCCGCGAGTTCCAGCGCGCCCTCGACGCCCGCCGCGCCTCCGGCCGGTGAGATATCCTAAAGAATATGCTCGTTCTGATGTAATTGCTTTAATATTAGGAAGATAGGTGTGGAATTGGCCGACTCGTAGTTTTTTCTCTTCCTTACGGTGTAAAAAACTTTTCTAATCTCTAAGCAATCAGGTTTGTCCGGTGAAAGCCATCTTCCCCGGACGAACTGGTGATATCCCCCGTTTTCTCCGGGCCAACTTGAAGGCGTCGTCCTTTTTCACAATCGCCCATGTGGCACAGTTGTATTCCGGCTCCTCATAATCGGTATAAGCCAGAAGGATGATGAGATCATTGCTTGCCAGGTCATATCCAACAGTTAGGTCTGCGACAAAAGGAAGGTCGTCATCGGAATTGAACACGTAGGCGCTACAGTAGAGGTCTAAGTAATGCATATTCGATATTTTGTTTGATTGATGTTCACATAGAAGGAAGGATGACATAAATTAATATGCCATCCTTCCTTAAGAACTTAAGAAATGCTGAGGTTAAGGGATGAATCCCAGTCTGGGGCGAGTGGGTTTTATGGGCTTGGCCGCCATAGGGATATCACAGGCCTTGATCTCCGACAATCCCTCTACATCGTTGATGTCTGTCGATATAATCCTTACAGCCATCGAGGGTATGATTTCCGTTTGGATCATATTGACGACGTGGCGAGCGTTGCCGAAACTTTTATCGCGCACTGTGTAGTCATGATTGAGCCTCGCGATGAGGGCTTCACGGGCATCCGATGAGACAGTGAAGTGATGGCGCGTGAGATAGTTTTCGGCAATTTCCATCAGTTCTGTCTCCGTAAAGTCTTCGAAGATATATATGTTTGAATCGGGAATTCGGGATTTAAACCCAGGATTCATTTCAAACATTCGTTTCATCTCCTTAGGATAACCGGCCAGAATTAGCATCCAGTCGCGCCGAGAATCGTCGGCTAATGCCGTCAGAAGAGTCTCAATCACAAATTTCCCTGGATCGCGCGGGTCATTAGGTTGATAGAGCTGATACGCTTCGTCGATGAAGAGTATCCCACCTTGAGCCTGCTCCAGGGCTTCCAAGGTTTTTTCTGACTCAGAATTATAGTTTTGTCCCAAGAGAGTAGCCCGCTCTTTGATCACCACGTGACCTTTTGACAAGACTCCAACTTTATGGAGCATTTCCCCGATATACTTTGCAATGGTTGTTTTGCCTGTTCCTGGTGACCCGAGGAACATAGAATGCAACGGCAGCGAAGCGGTCGGGAGTCCCATACTGGAACGCTTTTTGTTGAACAGCATCACTTGCTCATAAACCTTCAGTTTGCTCTTTACCGACAGAAGGCCTGTAAGCATGTCGAGGGAGAATTCCGGTTCCTGCATCTCCAACGTCTCGTCTTCCAATTCTTTTTCCTGGGCCGCATCATCATAGTCAGATGACACGGACGGTAGGTCATCGGCTCCAGAATCTTCCGAATCATTAGACTCAGATTTGTCAGCAAGCTCCTTTTTGATGAAGTCGTTAATCATCTCAGTAAGTTCATCTGTCTCATGAGCAACTTTGCGCTCAGGGAGCTGTTGGTCAATCCGGGCTTTTGCCATAGCCAGCGAATATTCGTCCAGAGGCTGGATGTCTGCCCACAACCATCTCCCTTGGATATCAAGACCCGCGGTGTCGAATACGAAACCCGCGATTGGATGTTCCATGCAGAGAAGCTCCGCGTAGAATACTCCCTTATTATCGGAAGTTGAGTCGAAGGGGAACTCCACATACCACCGGCTATCTTCATAATTTTCGAGACTCTCGCACCGTGGTTCCAGAAAGTCGATTTCGACTTTCTTTCCGTCAGGGTGGAACAACCTGATTTCAAGTTCCGGCATGATTTTCGGCGGATTATCGCCAAATGTATGCTCAATGTTGAACCTCACATAGTAGTATTGACCTTCGCGAGCATCAAGAGACTTGTAGAGGGTGTCGTCCCATGGCAGTCGGATGCCTCCGCTTGGCACCAGATACCAATCCCATGGAGCATCGAGATTTTCAAGGTCGTAAAGGTGGAATACGCGACGTGAAAGTTGTCGCGATGAACCTTCGTCAGTGGCTACCAGTCTATAACTGTGGCCTGCTTTCAGTTCGTGCACTTCAGCCGGGAAATCCACATAGATGTCCTTGAACAGCTCTTCTTTGTGGATGATGACCTTCTCCCTGTGGGTAGCAACCTCGCAACGGGAGGTCATATCAACAAGAACGAACGCGAGGAGGCGCCGGACGCCTTTGTCAAAGTGGAGGCTGTTTATAGAAACCTTTATGGCTATACCGCCGAAATCGGAGTCAACAGCGATATCCTGACGATTGTCAAAGATTTTAGTATCAGTGAAAGTCTGATCGACTTTCTCGGAACGGCCATAGGCATAGAACTGCATACAGCCAATATCAATTGGTGGGGATTTTTTCATATTCATACACTTTTAGTGGGGAGAGCCGCTATGGGCTTTCCCCGGTTTATGATTCATTTTCTTCAAACTCCGGAGGCCTACCTCCGGGATGGAACCAACATGTCAATGTGCTCTTAGCCACCGACTGCCGGGAAATGGATACGTAAAGACGCACCACGGGCTGCCGGGGCATTTCTGCGGTTGAAAAATGTTGGTGGGAAAACTATGCACACCTCATCTCCGCGCCGCCAGGAGGAGCGGCACCGCCGAACTTGCTGTTGTCGAGATGTAGATGCTTCATAGCTGAAAATGAAGTATTTAAACTGTATGAAATGAGTTACGCCACAAAGGGCTACTTCCCATTATGGCGCATAAGTTATTAATAAATCCTGATTTTATCAAGCGTTGGATCGAAAATTTAGAGAAAAAACTCCAAAAATCGTGGGAAATTACCGGGATCTGCCTTATATGGTTACGCAAAATACGCAAACCTTTTTCTAAGATGAAAACTTATAGAGGAAAATATCTGTGACGCTCTTGGATTGAGGGCTCACTGCTGGAGGCTGAAGCTACAATGTTATAATGCTTGTGTAATCAGTTATGCATTCTTCGCTATTGCAGATTATAATATGTCCTTTTAATAAGGGTAAGGTATCCAATACCCGTTTAACTAAACGGATCAGCCCATTTTCTTCTATCCGGCGAAGAGTAGTATCTGAATGCTTTTCATAAAAAAGATTATTGCATTTCAAGAAGAGATTGTCCTTACGGGGAAATAAATTGAAAAACGAGGAAATTGCCGACTCAGTAATCTTGGCGTCATACACATGGGTAACGATAGTTGGGATCCCTGCGTTCAACCCTGACATAATTGATTGGAATACGTTGTCCCAACACAAAGATTTGTTTCGGCAATTACTGGTTTGTTGAGCCTCACCAATTCCGAGACCTTTGAGGGAAACTGCGAGCACATCAACAAGTTTTTTATCGACTATAGTCCTGACAATATCGGGGCGCGATCCATTTGTGTCAAGATAAATAAAACCGCCCAGATCACGCACCACCTCCATATCTTCAATCAGTCCAGGATTAATGGTCGGTTCGCCTCCGGTAAACTTAAAGGAATTCCCTTGTTTTAAGAGTTGCGATACCACATAAACGAACTCCTCGGGTTGATAGTCATGAAACTCAGAATGATCGCGTTGTTTTATATTACAAAAGCCGCATGAATAATTACACTTATCATAGACGATTGCATGAACCTTTTCTGAACGCTTTTCAGCATGAGGATAGATATGTGAGAAATATGAGGGTCTAATGGAGTATGCCATAATTATTTAGTGTAGAACGATAATATGTACGTCAGAATGAAGATCAATCTGACGTACATTCTGTGGTCCGGCATGCTTATCTTAACATTTTAAGCATGCCGGATTTCTCACTGCGAGAATGAGCAGTGATACGACAGTTCTGTGCTGACAACCTTGTTGCAGGTCACCTTGACAGCCTTTGCCTGGGGCTTTTCGTACTTTTTCATATCGAAAGGCATTATTGCACACCTCTTGCTGCGTCACCAGAGGTTGTGCAGGGTTAATGATCAACGCAGTTAGCTAAAATCTATATTAATGGGAAGGCAATCAATGAAGAGCATAGGCTCTTCGTTGCAAAGCTTTCGTCTATATCGTTCAAGCAAATTGAACTTCAGCATTTTCTCAAATCTGGATTGGCAATGCAAATGTCTCAAAGGACATATTGAAAAAGGAGTGCATAGTGGCAGCATGAAGCAATGTCTGCATTTTTCCCGGCAAACATTAAATCCCTTATGCCAATAGTCGAATATCTTTTTATCGAGCATGACGCCATCGACAGTGCCCCATGACACCTGATCATTGGACAGACATTCGCATTTGCAAATCTTCCCGGAGGGCGTGATGCTTATTTTTTTAGGTTCTTGGGCCGCGCAAAGATACATTCTGAAGCCATCAGGCTGAAGCCGTTCATAATCATACATCCCGGCCTCCATGATTCTTTTGGTAAGTTTGTCGCAGCTTTCATTGACAGCCGCGAAAACATCGGGCTGTTCCTTGAAAGACAATTCCGTGACATCATCGTGAAGGCAATGAGCATACATTTTGAAATTGTCACAACCCTTATATCTTTCGATGAAGTATTCGGTTAACTTCATTAATGAATCATGGTTGTTTCTATCCACGCTCAGCCTGATAATCATAATCATTCCTGACTTTACAACAAAGTCAATATTTTTCATGATTACAGAAAATCCGTCTTTCGTGGATACAAAACGTTTTCGAATGTCATGTTCCCGGCCCCAGCCGTCAAGTGTGATCCTAACTTTTGACATTCTCCAGGTTGTCTTGGCCTTTTCAATGACCGAAGGCGTGCATAGCAGCCCATTTGTGGAAATCGTTGAAAAGAAGTCGACTTTGTTATTATTCAGGATGGAAGAAATCCTGTCAATGACCCTGACATTAACCAATGGCTCTCCTCCAAACCACCGCAAATAGATTTTTTTTGACCTATCATGCGTCCTCAATATATAGGCAGCAACCTTCTCGGCTGTGTCGATACTCATGTGTTCGGCCTTGGGGTAATATCCTTCCTCGAAACAATAGTAGCACCTTGCATTGCATCCTGTCGATGTGAGAATGTTGTATCTGTCAATGGAAGAATCTCCGCTTAGGATATCGTCAAACAACGAGTAGGTTTCGAGATAAGTGTTTGTCTCATCTGTGGAAGCATCGATAAGTATGCGGTTATACACAAATGTATCGAGATAATCCTGGCTTAAAGAGTTAATCCAGGCTTCAGAAGGAATGGCATCCCGCTGGATATCCCTGGCAATTTCTGGCTTAATTGCACATACAAATCGAGTGAAGGTGTTGCTTATGATAAAAGATCCGTCATCAGTCTGGACTTTAAAAATGTAAGGGCTGAATTTGAATTTTTTGATGTCTGTTTTGGCAGACAACAAATTGGTAATTCTGGGCTCGGTGGATAAAACAATCATAGCTGAACCTGTTCTAAAAGATCATTCACATCATTCAGGGCGGTCTGGAAGTCAATGCAATACTCGTTTTGCATATCTTTGGCTATTTCCTCGGGGGCTTTATTGGAAAGCCACCTGGAAATAACAAATACCCCCGTTTCATTTAGTTTATAGACGGGAAGGCCGTCTTTAAACAGGAAGTAATTGGGACCAGCTTTTCGTATATTGATATTTTCCATAATTTATTTTGTCGAATGTTTGTTGATGAATGTGTTATATTCCGTCTTCATGGCAAGAATTCTTTTCCAGATGTCAATGGATTTGGTGAGAGAATTACAGGTCAAATCAGCCGGGCAGTAAAGAAGATTGAAACAAACCGGATTAATGGGGCAGTCATTGCATTCAGATGTTTTGTTTGTCACTTTCCATTTAGCCGCTTTCTGAGGATCAGTAATCCCAGTGGTGAGATGACCGACTGCCTCTTCAGTTGAAATTTCTTCACACCGATACAAATTGCCTATCGGCGATATGACATGGCAATTATCGTTATCAGCGATGCATTTATTAAGGGGCCAAGAGCAATCAAGGGGCCATTGGAGAAATCCTTTTTCACTTAATAAACCAGCCAAATAAATCCAATTGTTAAGATTTTTATTTAGAATTTCTTGATTGTCACAATGCATTTCCTGCTCCAAAAGACTCACATATATTAAATATTTGGAAGTGTCAGGAAATCTGTTAACCAATAAATGAATTAGTTTTTCAAGATCCTCTGCATTTGTGCTTGAAAGATTAAGCCTTATATTCAGATGGATGCCGGCATTGAGAATGGTGGCAATATTTGTGAGAATTCTATTGAAGGGATTTGAAATGTTCCCAGAATAATTCTTGATTGTATTGTAGACTTTCTTTGTGCCATCTATTGTTATTTGTATCGACTTTAGATTCCAGAGGTCTATTGCTTGATTAATCAGGGGGCCATTCATCAGCAATCCATTCGAAATCAAACCGGATTCAAAGTTAATTCTGGAATTTTTTAAATCGCGGCAGATTAAATCAACAGCTTTTGTGTTGAGCAACGGTTCACCGCCTATCCATTCAAGTTTTATCTTGTTGCCTTTGGAATTGTCGTTTATAAAACCGGCGACCATGTGGGCAACAGAGTCTGTCATTGATTTCCTGACAAAATTTCCATGCCTCTCGTAACAATAATCACAATTTGCATTACAATGTAAAGTTGTAAGGATTGTGTATTTTGTTCGAGGTGTAAAATTCTGCTTTTGGCGGATTAGCATCTGTTGCAGGAACAACGGCTCATTGAAATCAACAGGCACATAAAACCACTGAGATTTCAGTTGGGAAATGAGATCGCTGTCCAAGAGATTGTCATTCCATTCTTTTGCCGACAGATTGTTGAGCCACACTAATCCAAGCGTTAGAGTATTCCAAAGAAGCAGACCATTGTCAATCTCCAATATCAGCACATATCGATTTTGTCGGACTTCGGTATCCTTCAAGTCTTGAAGCCAATTCGATGCTTCTTCCAGAAAAGTTGTATGGATAGGCCTGATAATCTTCATAAAATATCGCATTCGTGACACGGCATCAGTTTATATCGGGAGCCAAATACCGCGCCGCCGAAGCCGATACTGACATGTTTTCGTGCCTTTGCCAAGCGGGGTTACATACGTTCAAGATATTTAAGGCTCGCGTAGCCGGTGCGTCCGCCATAGGATACCTTTGCAAAGCCTCCGGTGGTTTCAATGACATCGATTGTTTGCCCCCTTTTCAAAGTGCCTAACACACGGCTGTAGGTGTTGGGAGCTGTACGGACGTTGAGCACTGAAGCGGTGCATCGGTAGGTTGAATAAGTCGGGACGACTGTCTCTACGGAATTGGCATAGGAAGAATGATTTGATGAATTGCTGTAGCCATTCACGCACAACAGGGTCAATACCACAGCAAGAACTCCGATCAAGGATAAAGCGTTCCAAAATGCTAAACGCAATGCAGCTATTACAAGTTGGAGAATCCAAGAAATTATTCCTAAACAAAATGATCCTGCGCCAAACATCAATACTGCTCCAAATCCATAGAGAATCGCCCAGAGAAAACCATCGCTAATCCAATGGGAGATGACCCACCAAACAAGCCCAATGGCCAAAATCCATATTCCGATTCCTACTGTTATGTTGGCAAAAGATTCTCCGTTTCGAGCTATAAAATTTCCTATTGAGGAAATTGAATTATCCAGCCAATACCAGAACCTCTGATACCAGGGGGTAGAATAAGAATTATAAGAATAAGAATAGCTTGGACGTATAGGTATATCCAACTGAGGAGCGGGAGCACTCCTGATTACACGTCCAAATTGATCATATGATGCCATTTCCGTTACTCGTTATTTTTACTTTCATCAGCGTAGGGCACGATGATACTGGTGGTTACCTGAAGAGGATAAGAGAATATTTCCGCTTGTTCTCCTCCTATTTTGGGGTCGTTGGTATTGCAAACCAGGGTATATTGTGTCAAATAAGGCAAGACTCGCTGTGTATAGCCTGTGTTGTCCCTATTTAGCAAATCAAGAATGAGTTTGACGCCTACGATTGTCACAAAATTCACGTCGGCTGAAATACCCGGTTCAAAGGAAGCCTTCTCCAAGTCAGTTTCTGTAGTGTAGAATCGCCTGTTTTGAGTGACTCGGCCACTAACATAACCGGTTACAGCGAGGAAATCGCTATAAGTAGGGGTTCCTTCTGGCAGGCAATAAAATATTTCTCCGGCAAAAGCCCTTTCCCAGCAGCCGATTGAGACGAATGAAGCTCCGGCCTTTAATCCGAGATTGCAGGCATACAAGTCGCCCTCGCGGTTATCTGCTCCTCCAACAATTACAGTGTCCTCATCGCAGAAATTGAGGACGTCATCTTGATCTACATCTTCGATGGCCCGGTTAAATTTCTTTACTTCCGCGTAAGGGTTAATTGCCAGGATTCTATCTGCCAGAGCATCTGTCTTATATCGTCCTACGTCATAGATTCCACATTGATGTCGGCAAATATTGTGATACCCAAAAATATCGTTATCCACAAGCATGAAGTGTCCAACTCCCGCTTTTGCCAGTTCAACTGCGACAAGGCTGCCTACTGATCCACATCCTATGAATAAGGCCTTTTTGTTAAGCATTATATCGCTTTCCAATATGCCTGTGTTTCGTGAAAAGAGATCTAGTTTTAAAGAATAGGGCTCCACACGCACCCCTGCCACACTAAGCTTGCCTCCTTCGATGAAGAGCTCGTACAATTTCATACCCTCGGCACCTTGAATGCCGAAAAGTCCATTGTATATTGACCCATCACCGGGAATTTCTCCTTTTAGGCGGAATGCTAAAAAGGATCTTCGTGCCTCTGCCGAGAGCTCATGATCGACTACTCTATTTCTTTTTAATTTATTTGTATCAGAAATGCATGCTGCTCTTTCGGTCTTTTCGATCAAATCAAAGATTTCTCGTTCAAATGCATTCATCTTAGAGGGTTCGGCTTGAACCACAACTCCAATTGTCTTACCCTCGTTGGTGGGTAGGATATTATAATATTGGGTGTTCTCAATATATAATCCTTTAAGATGACCAGAAAAGGATGCATCATTTAGTATTTCTGTAGGCAGAGCCGCAGAAGGGTGTCGTTTTGACTGGATATTTAGATTGGTTCTCATAAAGTCATTCGTTCAATCAATAAAGCGACGTGGCTCGTTCCTTGATGCTGCATTTCTGAAATCTACCTCTCGCAGAATGTCTTCAGGTAATTCTCCTTCGCACATTCTCTCAATAATTGAGCAAAATTCAAAAGCAAAATCTACTGCCGCTGAAGCCGAAAGATCATTCGTCATCAATGGACGCAAATTTCCCAACAGATATGTGCCATCTGAGTCTCTCAGCATACAGGGAGGAACGTAACCCAAGGTCTCTATTATCTGGTTGTCGGTTGGATTGAGGAAATACACAGATATTGCGCCACTCCAATCGCTATGACCGTCACCGACGCCAAGATATATAACCAAAAGTTCCCATTCCATATCACCATGAAATCCCGGTTTGATTGTGCCGGACCAGCATGTTGCGCCATGGAGAGGCGATTGCGAATCGTCGATCACTTCGAGCTGAAAGTCAGGCCAATTATCATTCATAAGCCCTTTCTCACGCTCGAATGTTTCAGCATCCCTTACTATCCAAGGGGCAGCCGAATGGGTTTGGTTGGATTCTGGCAGAGTTTCTTGTGTTACGTCAGGTACCGTCAATCTATCGGGTCCTACGATTTCCTCATTTCCACTGCAAGGATCTTCATTCTGAGAGGAAACAATGCTAGTCGAGTTGTCAGCTGCAGGATTGACTTCTCGCGGGGTAGAATCCGTGATTTCATCATGATGAGATCGGCTGAAGAGGTTGCGGAAATTCATTGCTGTCGATTTAATAATTTTCTGATTATTTCCTTAAAATCTACGATAGCATCTTGGATAGTGTAAGGAACTGATGCGCAACCAGTCGAATCGTCTGGAGTCCCAGGAGATGTTAAAGAAGAGTCATCGGCAGTCTCTCTGGTGGCAGTCGGGCACTGGTTTACAACACCGTGAGCATCGAAAACGGGAAGATGCTCTTCGTCGGTATACCAAAGTTCCAGAAACTCGTGAGGAATAGTTTCCCCATCGTCGACATACCACTCAATCGGTGAATACTCACCCTGAGGAGAAACATGGTACATCGTCATTCTCATCTTAGGATCACAGTTGACCAAGGCGGAAATAGCTCCGCACTGCCGTTCTTTGGCAAATTTTATATTGGTGCCGTCATCAGTGCGTGAAAACACATCCATACTGCCGGGGTGACGATGCCAAAGGCCTAAGACCTGTAAATTCCCCTTATACTGGAGTGCGACCACGTTGGAGAGATAGTTTACAAACTCCGCATCGTATTCAAAATACGCTTGCTGATGCACAGTATGATATCCCGGAGGAATATTCTCAACGACAATCCAAGCGCCATTATCCAGGATGTAGCCAATCAGTATCCCTCCTGTTTCAATGGGATGCTTATCTATGACTTCCGAGACAATGGAGTTGAAAGCCCTTTGTGAAAAAATTACGTAGTTTTGTGCCATGAATCAAATACCGTCAGGACGGTTGAACGTATTGAAGTCAAGGTCTCCTGTGCAGACGAGCTCAAAGGCTGTGAGCCACTTCACAGCCCAAGATAAAGTTTGAGCGGCTGAAGTAACGTGAGCCCCTGCTCCATAGCCATTCGACATATCTCCGGCACGAGTGGTGCAAAGATATTTACCACCTTCTCCATCATTGATCAGATGATGGGGATATTGGCCACCCGGAAGTTCGAGTGCATCACGAACATCCTCAATCGATGGATCTATAAGGTAGACAGCAACCGAGCCTCCCATTCTGGCGTTGGGGTGATTGGGATGATAAATAGCCATAACATCCCATGCCGTATTATCATAGACACCGGGGCGAAGATAACCGCGCCAATATAGGCAATTATGCCACCGAGAGGAAGGGTCATCAAACTTATAGAGACGGAAGTAGGGAAAGAAATGAGCCATTGCTTCCTTTTCGTCACGAAGCAACGACGGATCATTGTCATACCATTGGGCCGCCAACTTGCCTTCCTGAGTCACGAGTTTTGTCTGCTCCTTACCTGTGACGTCACCCGTTTCACCGAGTTTAAGGGGTTTCCCTTTTCGCAGGTCTTCGGCAAGTTGTTTGCGCTTGAGCTTCGTGGGGTCCAAGGCCAACTTGCCTTCCTGGGTCACGAGTTTTGTCTGCTCCTTACCTGTGACGTCACCCGTTTCACCGAGTTTAA